>Ga0208813_1000061_pt1 | contig 122169 bp, 127 predicted proteins | sample MalvireepMed_904_FD_184250 | JGI IMG/M metagenome (GOLD analysis project Ga0208813, IMG submission 184250) | Marine viral communities from the Global Malaspina Expedition - Malaspina viral metaG DeepMed_904 (SPAdes) (version 2) | ecosystem: Environmental > Aquatic > Marine > Oceanic | place... | reverse complement strand
GGTGACAACATCAAGATGACTGTAGAGTTAATCTGCCCAATCGCGATGGACGAAGGTTTACGCTTCGCTATCCGTGAAGGTGGCCGTACAGTTGGTGCTGGTGTTGTTGCATCTATCGTTGAGTAATCAACTATAGTGATGCATTAAGCATTGAGAAAAACCCGAGCTTAGTCTCGGGTTTTTTTATGGGTGAAAAAGCTGGAAGCTTTGTGAAGTATAGAGTGAAAGGTTAATCTGCCGCCTTCAAACTCCCAATGGACGAAGGTTTACGCTTCGCTATCCGTGAAGGCTGAAAGCGGGGTGTTCGGGAGTGAAACTCCCGCCGCTTGAAGGCAAAGAGCTCTGCGATGAGCCGGAGGCCGTACAGTTGGTGCTGGTGTTGTTGCATCTATCGTTGAGTAATCAACTATAGTGATGCATTAAGCATTGAGAAAAACCCGAGCTTAGTCTCGGGTTTTTTATGGGTGAAAAAGCTGGAAGCTTTGTGAAGTATAGAGTGAAAGGTTAATCTGCCGCCTTTATTCGCCTGCTGATTTCTTTAACTCATCGAGCATATTCGGATCACCAATCATTTCATCAATAATGCTTTTTACACTCTCGTTTATAGGGTGCCTATAAATAGTTAAAATTTGCTGCGCCAGTTGTTGGCTATTATCAGCTTGCTCATTTCTTGCTATGAAATATTGCGATAGTATCCCTTGTGCTGCTAAGCGGCGTATATATTCGTTGTCATCGCGTTCGAGTATTTGTGTATATTGTTGAGTTAATCTTGAGTCTAAAATAGGAGATTGTGATACTAACTCAATCGCTTGAACACGCAGTTTATTATCTTGGCTATTGGCCGCGATATTTAGCATGCTATTAGCAATATCGTAGTCATATTCTGGCAGCGTTTGCTTACCAAGCATAAACATATTCATTTGTAATTGAGCCATGGCTTTGAGGCGGTCTTTGTCTGACTGGTATGGATCAATAATTTGCTCACGTAGTTGTTTGTTTAGACTGTCAGCATAATCGGGTTCTGATTTTAATCTCAATTCGTAGTCATCAGGTAGGCTATTATAAAAACCATAAATCGGGTTATTCTGCTCGGCTTTTTCAAGCGCTTGTTGCTCTTTCTCTGCGAGGATTGCGAGTACAGATTCTTTTAGATCTGGGGTGATAGTTTGGTGCGATGCGCTACCTTGCCTGAGCTCGGCAACTTGTTTTTTTAGTGAAATAATACTTTGATTCAACCTTGCTAAGGTTTGCTCATCATCATGCTCAACAGCATCAAAATCACTGCTGGCTAAGTTGTATTGTTGCTCTGAGTCGGTCGCTAACTGATTTATTTGTGGCTGCTTGGTTTGAAAAAAGGCGCCGTAGCAGGAGATTACAAGAGCTGCTCCAGCTAAGCAAAGTGATATGTTTCCTTTACTAAATAGCATAGTTAAATCCTTCCTAAAAAAGGTAATTTAACCTTTTCCAATAAAAAATACCAATAGCTATAAAGTAGAAGTTGTAGTCGCCAATAAGCACATAAAAATAAGCGCTTATTGGCGGTAAGAATTAGTGATTCGCTGCGTATTGCTCAGCTTGCTTCCAAACACGAAGCATATTGCCACTTAAAATCTTTTTAATATCTGCATCACTGTAACCGCGATCCATAAGCCCTTGTACTAGGTTCGGGTAGCTCGATACGTCTTTTAAGCCTACAGGTAATGAATCCCCTACGCCATCGTAGTCAGAACCAATACCAACATAATCAATGCCAATTAGTTCAACTACATGGTCAATGTGATCAAGAACTTGTTCTAGGCTTGCAAATGGAAATGGATTTTTTGCGCGATAAGCTGCATCAAAATCTTTGCTTAGCTTAGTGCCTTCTTTTTTCTTATCTGCTTTCGCTGCTTTGAGCTGGTTATACCAAGAGCCGGCTTGCGATGTAACAAAGCTTGAGCCAAAGTTTATTTGAATAACGCCGCCATTCTTTTTTAGGGCTAATAACATGTCGTCATTCATATTACGCTCAAAGCCCGGTGTATATTTACGCAGTGATGAGTGCGAAGCAATCACAGGTACTTTTGAGATTTCCATTACTTGATAAAACGCGTCATCAGAAATATGCGAAACGTCGACAAGCATGCCAATATTGTTCATTTCTTTAACTAGCTCTTTACCAAATGGACTAAGGCCTTTCCATTTACGGCGAAGGTCATATGAAGAGTCAGAAATATGGTTGCTTTGAGAATGAGCTAGCGTGATGTAACGAATACCACGGTCATAAAAATGCTTAAGGTTTTTAATCTCGCCTTCAATCGGTGAGCCGTTTTCCATACCCATTGCAATAGACATTTTGCCTTGCTGAAACTGTGCTTTTACATCGTCTGTTGAGTCGGCAATCGCAAACTTTTCTGGTGCACGCTGTACAACGGCTTCCATACTGTCGATTAACTGATTTGCAAGCTGGTAGCTCTTACCTTTGCCTTCAAATTCAAGATTTGCAGGAATATAAATCGACATAAAAGGCGCATTTAAGCCACCTTTTACGGCTCGAGGATAATCAAAATCGCCATCGCTAGTCGCTTTAGTAACATCTGCCCATTTATCATGAATGCGGTACGGAACGTCGATATGGGTATCAATTAAAATAGTCTCTTTAGTAAGCTTGATAGCTTTTGCTGAGGCTGTTACTTCCTCGGCATGGGCTTGCCCAATTAAGGCAAGCGAAACAGCGGCAAATAAGGAGCTTAGTTTTTTCATTTTAATGGCTCTTTAAGTTAAAAAGCCATTGTGAAGGGTTGCGATAAAAGTTACAAGTTTAGTCGTTGAATGACGCTTGGTACTCGGGATCAGCTTGTAGGGCGATGAACTCTGCTTTTGAAATAATTGTCACAGACTCATGTAACTCAGAAAAGAACACCATGGCTTCTCCCGATTTTAATTGCTGCTGAACTTGGGCTACCTTACTTTCAATGCTGAACTCTTGTTCACCGTAATCAGTGCCTTCACGCAATACATAGCTTTCGATTAAATTGTAAAGGGTTTCTTTATCGAGGCGTTCGTGTGGAATGATCATAACAGCTCTTTTGTTACTAACTGTTGAAAATAGTCAGGTACAACACGCTCAAGCCAGTAAATAGGTTTAAACGGGTTATTGCCACTAATAAAACCAACATGGCCACCTTTTTCGGAGATACGCAGCGTAACATATTCGCTTACATCAGTGCTATTTGGTACAGCTTTAATTGACAGCATTGGGTCATCTTTGGCGTGTACAATGAGTGTAGGCGTTGCAATCGCTTTTAAAAACGGTTTGGCACTTGCTTGCTGATAATAATCTTCAGCACCGGCAAAGCCATGCAGAGGTGCAGTCAGCATGTTGTCGAATTGCCATAAATCATCAATTGCCATCAGCTTTTCTGGTGTTAGGCTAATTTGCTGTTCGATTTGTGGCAGCTTTCTATGCATTGATTTTTTCATACGATCGAGCAAATACTTTTGATAAATTTTACCTAAGCTTTTACGGATCACTTGGCAAGAGGATGACAAATCAAATGGTGCTGATACAACCGCAGCGCCATTTAAATTTGATTTACTACCTTGCTCACCTAAATACTTTGCCAGTACATTACCGCCCAGTGAAAAGCCGACAGCAAATAAAGGACGTTTTGGAAATTTACTTTTCAGATAGTTGATAAAAAAGCGTAAATCTTCGGTCTCACCACTATGATAAGCGCGAGCTAAACGGTTTGCTTCGCGTGAGCAGTTTCGAAAATGCATTAACACCACAGCAAAGCCTTGCTGCTTGAGTTTTTTCATCATGCCTTTGGCATAAAAACTATTAATATTGCCCTCAAGGCCATGCAATACAATGGCTAAAGGAGCGTGTTCGTTGTGAGGCGTTGCCCATGCCAGTTCTAAAAAGTCACCATCAGGCGTGTTAATTGTTGATAAGTCGTAGCGAGTATTATGAAAAGGGCGAAAGAAGCGCGGCATTATGGTTTGTAAATGGCGATTGCGCATCCACCACGCAGGCTTAAACTCAGGTAACATAGCTAACACTTTAAAGACAATACAGGCCGCTATTGTAGCAAGTTTTTGCATTTTTAGAACACTTTAGCAGATTTTGCTTATCTGCTGAAAATAAAAAGCCCCTAAACAATAAATTGGATAGGGGCTTTGTGCGTCGTGCTTAATTCTTACTTAGGAACTTCTGCGTCGTGAACTTTTTTAATAAAGTAACCAACATAGAAAAGGCATAAAACGATAACAACTGCCAATATGCCGAATGACATAAATAAAACTGGGTCGCTAAAAAAATCTCTAAAGAATACGTTCATGGTTGTGCCTCCTAATGTCTATGGGTTAATCATAGGCTGGCTTTGCATACCCTGACATGATCCAGATCAAGCATTTTTCCTGATGTGAAATAAGGCGATTTAATAGTTGATTTGGATCAAGTTTATTAGGGTAGGTTGGTTTGAGCGCAGCGAAACCCAACATAAACAGAAGTGCCGAATTAGAATCGTCCTTACAAATAGGTATGACCTCGACTCTTTAAACTTTACCCCAGCTAACTCGCTAGCTCGCTACCAAGATAAAGCCTTATATTTTTAGTATTTGTGTGCTGAGTGAATATCATGGTATTCGCTGTGTCTATTAGTAATTGTTGCTGTTGTTTTTCGAGTTTTAATTCTGCGCTAAGTAGCTCTTTTCGAATGGTGGGGTAGTCTGAAATTTCGGTTTGAATGGTTTTAAGATAGGCGCGTGTGGCTCGTAGGGGCTTTAAAGCCTGTTGATCAAACTCGGCAATGCACGACTCAAGTTCACTCAGTTGAGAGAGTGTTACAGCCAGCTCTAAAGAATCAAGATAATAGAGCAGCAGGCAAAGGTTAACATTTTTACCTTGCTGGTTTTGATAGCCTAATAGCTTTGCTTGCATGCCATCTTCGCTATAAAGACGGCATGCAAACTGCCAAAATTGCTCGCTATTAAGCGGTTTCATCGGCAAAGGCCTGCTCTTTTTCTTCAAGCTCTTCAAGTGCCATGAGCAGCTCTTCTTCAACGTCATTAAGCTTTGGAGTTAAGCTTGCTTGCTTAGCGAGTAGCTCTGTCAGTTTGGCTTTATTCTCATCACTGTATAAGTCATTATCGGCAAGCGCGCTTTCGATTTCCCCAAGCTCTGTTGAGTACTTATCAAGTTGCTTTTCAAGCTTGTCGATTTGCTTTTTCAACGGCTGCACTGATTTTCTGAATTCGGCTTCTAAGCGTTTTTGCTCTTTGCGGTTAACGCTTGAATGGGCTTTAGGGGCGTTGTCTTCGTTGCTTTTAGCTGCTTCTTTGTTGGCGTTGAGTAGCCACTGGTAATAGGCATCAAGGTCATAACCAAATTGCGTTACTTCGCCGTTATCAACGAGGTAATACTCATCAGCGGTATTTTTTAACATGTGACGGTCATGCGATACAGTAACCATTGCACCTTCAAAACCTTGTAGCGCCATTACTAGGGCATGGCGCATTTCTAAATCTAGGTGGTTAGTTGGCTCATCGAGTAACAGTAGATTTGGCTTTTGATACACTAACATGGCTAACACTAAGCGGGCCTTTTCACCGCCAGAAAACGGTGCAACTGGCTCAAGCGCTTTATCGCCAAAGAATGCAAAACCACCTAAAAAGTCGCGTAATGACTGCTCTGTTGCCTGCGGATTTAAGCGTTGTAAATGTGTTACTGCGCTAGCTTTTAGATCGAGTGACTCCAGCTGATGCTGCGCAAAGTAACCAATGTTTAAGCCCTGATGCTGAAATACTTCTCCAGCTTGTGGTTGTAATTCGCCAGCTAATAATTTGATTAATGTTGATTTACCTGCACCATTTCGGCCAAGCAGCGCAATACGGCTACCCGGAACTAGGTTTAGCTTAATGCTATGCAAAATAGTGGTATCGCCGTAGCCAGCTTTAGCTTGGTCGAGCGTCATTAATGGATTTGGCAGAGCTGTAGGCTCAGCAAACTCAAAATCAAAGGGTGAATCAGCATGGGCGGGGGCCAACTTTTCCATGCGTTCTAAGGCTTTTACTCGGCTTTGTGCCTGCTTAGCCTTACTGGCTTTTGCTTTAAAACGCGTAATAAACTTTTCTAGATGAGCAATTTGTTCTTGCTGCTTTTCGAACATGGCTTGCTGTTGTAATAAACGCTCTGCTTTTTGGCGTTCGAATTGCGAGTAATTGCCTTTATAAACATTTATTTTTTGTGCGTCTATGTGCCAAATTTGGTCAACGACGGCATCTAAGAATTCGCGGTCATGAGAAATCAGTACTAGGGTGCCTGTGTAGGCACGTAAGAATCGTTCTAGCCAATAAACAGCATCAAGATCTAAGTGGTTGGTTGGCTCATCCAGCAGTAATAAATCAGCATCACGAATAAGTGCTTGTGCTAAGTTTAAACGCATACGCCAACCACCTGAAAAGGCACTCACCGGGTTGTCTATTTGCTCATTACTAAAACCTAAACCGTGTAATAGTTCACCCGCTTTTGCTTCAATGCTGTAGCCTTGAATATGTTCTAGACCAATATGTGCTTTTGCTTGCGCATCACCATCGTTATTTTGCTCGGCTTCACGGAGTGCGATTCTTAATGTGTAGTACTCAGGGTGACCTTGTAATACGTAATCTATGGCGCTTATTTCAAGGGCTGGTGTTTCTTGTTTAACAGAGGCTATTGACCAATCTTTTGGAATTTGGCATTCACCAGCATCAAGCTGTAACTCAGACTTTAATAGCGCGAACAAGGTTGATTTACCACAACCATTAGCGCCCACAAGGCCAACCTTATGTTCTGGGAATAAGGTTGCAGAGGCACCTTTTAATAAGGCGTTGCCACCTCGTAGTAGCTCGATGTCTGAAATTTGGATCATGAAAGTTTACTTGCACTGCATAGATTAAATTTTGCTTATCATAACACGGATCACATTAGGCTTCGCAATCGTATCAAACAGAGAATTATTAGGCTAAAATAGCCGCCTACATGCCACGGGAGATCATTTATGAGACAAAAGAAACGCTTTATCGCCGGTGCATCATGCCCTGAGTGTAAAGCTATGGATACTATGATGCTATACAAAGAGCACGATGTTGAAAAAGTAGAATGCGTACAGTGTGGCCATAAAATGACGCAACCAGAGAAAGCGGTGCAAGCGTCAACCCGCCAGTTTGAGCAAGTAATTGGTGTATTTAAGCCGGGCGAATAATACCCGGCTTGTAACCCTCACATTAATAGTGTGGCGGAGGCGGCTCTTGCATCTGCGACATCAATGAAGGCTGTTGTGCTTCTTTGATTTTTTCTGCCAGCAACTCAGTCTGGCGTTTCATTTTTGCCAGCTGCTGTTGGTGTGCTTTAAGCTCATCATTCAATATTTCAATTGTTTCATCTTGAAAAGCGACTTTCGCTTCAAGTTCCATTAGACGATTTTCAATTGTGTTCATTCGATTCTCTTAAATTAAAACTTTCAGCAAATCCGCTGGAGCTTTCGGTTAATAACGCTTGGCTGTTATCAGTAAACGCAACATCTAACACCACGGCCGATTTTGGGCGACTTCCTTCACGAGGAATGACCTGCCACGTTTGTAACTTTTTACCTGAGTTTAGCTGCCATAATTCGACGAGTCTATTTGGTGACCCAGTTGCAATTAAACTGCCTTCTTCATTAAAGCGAGCGGCGGTAAAAATTTTCTGACGCGCAATATACTGCAGTTTGCTAACAAGATCACCTGTAGTCAGTTGCCATACATTTGCTTGCTTCATACTGTCTGCTGTAAATGCATAACGACCTTGTGGGTCAAGGGCAACTTGCGTGACGCGAGTTGGGTGATTAAAGCGGTGAATGACTTGCCCTGTCCGGGTATCCCAAAAGTAGGCCACATAGTCATTAGAACCACTAATGGCGAAATGGCCGTTAGGGGATAAATCAACAACATTTACTTTTTCTTGGTGACCAAGGAACTCTATACGACGTCCGGTCTCTAAGTTCAGGTATACAACAACACCATCGGCGCGACCATATAAAACACTCTGGCCTTGATTACTAATTGCGATATCTCTGATTGTTGAGGCGTGTATTTTGTAATAACCTGAGTTTTCACCTGTGGCGATGTCCCATACAGCAAAGGTTGATTTTTCTGCGGTAACAGCATGGCTGTTGTCATAGGAAATTGCCACGGTATGAACAAGGCTATCTTGGTTTTGCTGTTGGAACCATTGGTATTTTAATACGTGCTGTTGATTATCCCACAGCGCGACCCCATGGTGTATTGATGAGATTAAGCTGTATTTACCATCGTGCGAAAGTGCAGAGGCAAATGCTCCTTGTGCAGCATGCTCGTAGCGTGCTGTAGATTGCTCATGTTGTTCTGAGCAAGCAACAACCAAGCCAAGGCTCAGTAGATACAAAAAAGTACGAAATATCGACATATTACGGGTATTTCCCCTTAACTCTTAGTGATTGAGAGGTTAGACTAGGTCTCATGGAAGGCCTAGGTTGTTAGTCTAATCACTAGCTTATGCATTTGCATGACGTTTAGTTATTAGACAAGCAGCCTACCACGTAGGTCGTAACTCTTTAACTAGTAATAATACAATAATTGACAACTGCAAAGTGTGTCGGAGATATAAAATGAGAAAGACGATTAAATTGTCATTGATTGCAGCGTCAGTTTTAGCGCTTACAGCTTGTAATCAGGAAGCAAAAAAAGAGCAGCAAGCTGAGGTTAAACTAGAGACTGAAGCACAACAACAAGCATACGGTATTGGTGCATCTGTTGGTAACTTCTTAAACCAAGACCTAGCAGAAAAGAAAGAATTAGGTGTTGAGCTTGATGAAGCGCTACTTAAGCGCGGCTTTGAAGACGCACTTGCAGGTAATGCTAAGCTTGATGATGAAAAAATTCGTGAAGTGTTAACTGCGCTTGATCAAAGCATTCGCACTAAACAACAAGAAAAAGCGAAAGTAGAAGCTGAAAAGAGCAAAGCTGAAGGCGAAAAATTCTTAGCTGAAAACGCGAAGAAAGAAGGCGTTACAGTAACTGAGTCTGGCCTACAGTACGAAGTGATCACACAAGGTGAAGGTGAAAAGCCAGTAGCAACTGACGTTGTTAAAGTACACTACAAAGGTACTTTACTAGACGGCACTGAGTTTGATAGCTCTTACTCACGTAATGAACCAACTACGTTCCCACTTAACCGTGTGATCCCAGGTTGGACTGAAGGTTTACAATTAATGCCAGTTGGCTCTAAGTACAAGTTCACTATTCCATCTGAACTTGCATACGGTGAGCGTGATCTTGGTAAGATCCCAGCTAACTCAACGCTTGTTTTCGAAGTAGAATTACTTGAAATCCAAAGCGATGAAAAAGCAGTACCAGCTGAGTAATATTTAACTCAATAAAAAAGGGCCGAATGGCCCTTTTTTATGCGCGAATTGGTATTAACTAAATGCCGCTTCTGTCATTTTTAATGTGCCACCATCTGCATCAAGCTCAACCAAAGTGCCAACAGGCAAGATAAATTGGCGCTTAATATGGCCAATCATAGCCCCACGATAAGCAGGAATCCCCAGCGGTTTAATATAGTCTGCAAAAATATCATCTAGGGTTAATGAACCATAACCACGACCTGGCCTACAGTCATTACAATCGCCAAATACAAAGCCTGCAATCTTATCAAGTGCGCCCATAAGTTTTAGTGTGCTCATCATTCTGTCAATTCGATAGGGTGCTTCGTCGATATCTTCTAAAAATAAAATTGCGCCGTCAAAATCGGGTAAATAGCTTGATCCCGCAAGTGCGGTCAGTACCGTTAAATTACCTCCAATTAACTGTCCTGTAGCCTTTCCTGAAGTAATTGTTTGGGTCAGGTATTGTGTGTTAACGAGCTCATCATCGGCTTTCGGCAAATTTTGAAAATGCATTAGTTTACGGGCTTCGAACATGTCTTTAAATTGCGCTACATGAAACGGATTCCAATCACTCGATGCATTGGGACCATGAAAGCTGATCAGCCCTGCTTTAGAGAGTAACGCGTTATGCAATGCTGTAATATCCGAATAGCCCATTAGAGGTTTTGGGTTGTTACGGATCATTGCGTAGTCGAGTAAAGGTAAAATACGGGCAGCCCCTGAGCCGCCGCGTAAACACAAAATAGCATCAACATCGTTATCACTAAATAAACTGTTTAAATCACCGGCTCGCATCGCATCAGTGCCTGCTAAATGCCCTCGTCTTGCCAAAATGTTTGGTGCAAGCTTAGCTTTGTAACCCAGTGCCTCTATAACGCCTTGTGCTAATAAAATATCAGCGTGCGCAGCAGTGGCGGCAGAGGGGCTACATATGCCAATTGTGCCGCCTTTAGGAAGAGCTTTTGGCTTAATTAATGTTTGGGTACTGCTATTCTGAGCAGCCATTAAGGGAGCGGATGTTAGACTTGCGCCAGCGGCAAGGATTGAAAGTGACTTTAAAAATGACCGTTTGTTCATAGCGAACCTCATGTTTTTTATAATATGAGTATCGCATTGAAAGAATTATTTCAAATTTTTGTTACGAAATGGAATAGTTGATTCTTTTGGAGGATGAAGTTTTACCACCAATCAAGCCGTTTTTATACTTATATGGCGCAAGGTATTTATGGTTGGGTGCAAATTACTAGTACTTTCAGCAGAGAAATGCTTCTCTGCTGTCATCGCAAATTAGCTTGTATGATTCGAATAAAGGTTATCGATTAACTCATCTTCTAATTCAAAGCGTAACTCAAGTGCCTCACCTAATGTAGACAAGTCTTTATCAAACTCATCAAGTAAGTCATCTTTGTCAACTTCAGCATATTTATCATTAAAGTCGAGAGCGACGTCAGTTGTTTCTGAAATACGCGGGTAAAGAGCATTTGCTAGGTTTTGGCTTTCAGGGCCTTTCTCTTTGCAGGCTTTTGCGATGTCGTCATATATTTCAAAGTGACCAGCAGAAAGATAATCCATTAGAATTTGGCAAAAATTCTGAATTTGCAGTTGATCCGGTAGGGCGTGATCTTTCTTCTCGTACGGTGAAAAGCCAGCAATACGACAGAATAACACCAATAATTCTTGGCGCTCTGTTAGCCATTTGTCTATTACAGAGTGACTGCCACCCCATTTTTGTTGAGCTTTTTCCAAACGCGTCAGCATATTTCATCTCCTCGCTGAGTAGGTTTTCCTTTGTATATATAAAAAGGAAATATGACACAAAGATCAACTAAATTCTTAGTGTCTAATTGCAACAGATTGTAAAAGCCATCCTAAGCACGTAATTTTTTACAATGAAATTGCAACGCAACGACACCTGAGGCTAGCTTTTATGCTCTAACAGCAGTGTATGGGAAATAAATCAAAACTACTAGTGTTAATTTTGCATTACTTATCTAATGGGAGAAGGGGGTAATTTGCTGATTCTAAAAAGAAAAAACCACCTATAAAGGTGGTTTAATTCTTTTTCTATGACTTGTTAAAACAAGCGTTCTTATTGTTATGGGAAGATTATTGTTCTTCTTGTTATAAGATTTTTATTGTTGTTATTGTTAACGCGGGATAAGTTATACCAAGCTTTTTGGTATGTTGCAAATTTATTAATGAAAAGTTTTAAAATTATTTTGTTTTCGCTCAAAAAACGCACTATAGGCTTAGGCTGACCTAAAAAACATGATCTATATCTAGCCATGATTATCTATCCATAGTGAGACGTGTAATATGGTGGTACAATCTGCACAATTTCATTCAGTTCTAGGATTCTATACGCATGAGCGAATTAAAAAACGATCGTTATTTACGTGCACTACAAAAGCAACCTGTTGATGTCACACCGGTATGGATGATGCGCCAAGCTGGCCGTTATTTACCTGAGTACCGCGCTACACGTGCCCAAGCAGGTGACTTTATGAGTTTATGTAAAAATGCTGAACTTGCTTGTGAAGTAACGTTACAGCCATTACGTCGTTATCCGCTTGATGCTGCTATTCTATTCAGTGATATTTTAACTATTCCTGATGCTATGGGCTTAGGTCTTTACTTTGAAACAGGTGAAGGTCCGAAATTTGAACGTCCGATTTCTTCATTAGCAGATGTTAAAAAAATCCCAAATATCGATCCAACTGATGAGCTTGGTTATGTGATGAATGCGGTAAGTACCATTCGTCGCGAATTAAAAGGTGAAGTACCGCTAATTGGTTTCTCTGGTTCACCTTGGACACTTGCCACTTACATGGTTGAAGGTGGTAGCAGCAAAACATTCGGTAAAATCAAAAAAATGGCCTTTGCTGAGCCACAAACACTGCACTTACTACTTGATAAATTAGCTGACTCAGTCATTGACTATTTAAACGCGCAAGTTAAAGCGGGCGCGCAATCGTTAATGGTATTTGACTCATGGGGCGGTGTATTAAGCCCACGTGACTACAATGAGTTTTCATTACAGTACATGCACAAGATTGTTGATGGCTTAATTCGCGAACACGATGGTCGTAAAGTGCCAGTGACGTTATTTACTAAAAATGGTGGTCAGTGGATTGAAGCAATTGCAGCAACAGGCTGTGATGCAGTAGGTCTGGACTGGACTATTAACATCGGTGATGCAAAACGTCGTGTTGGCGATAAAGTAGCGCTGCAAGGCAACATGGACCCAGCAATGCTGCATGGCACGCCTGAGCGTATTCGCCAAGAAGTTGCCACTATCCTAGAAGACTTTGGTACAGGCTCTGGCCATGTATTTAATCTAGGTCATGGTATTACACCAGATGTTGATCCAGAAAACGCTGGTGTATTTATTAACGCCGTTCATGAGTTCAGCGGTAAATACCACAAATAAGCAACAGCTAATCGTAAAAAAGCCCGCATTAAGCGGGCTTTTTTATTTATTTAAACAAACGATTTAAACCATTTAATGCGGCTACGCGATAGGCTTCGGCCATGGTCGGGTAGTTGAACGTGGTATTTACAAAGTAATCAATGTTATTGCCGCCGTTCTTTTGTTCCATAATTGCTTGGCCGATGTGAACGATTTCAGAGGCACGCTCACCGAAGCAATGCACACCAAGAACTTCTTTGGTATCAACATGGAATAGAATCTTTAAGCTACCTACCTCGGTACCAGCTATTTGCGCACGCGCTAAATGCTTAAATTGAGCACGGCCTACCTCATAAGGGATTTTCGCTGCAGTTAGCTCTTGCTCTGTTTTACCCACTGAGCTCATTTCAGGAATTGTATAAATACCCGCTGGAATATCAATGATCAGCTTCTCATCGCAATTACCACATGCAATCGCATCGGCAGCAATACGGCCTTGGTCAAATGCTGCACTTGCAAGGCTTGGGTAACCAATTACATCACCTACAGCATAAATATTATCGACTTCTGTTTGGTATGTTTCATTTACTCTAAGCTGGCCACGACCATCCGCTTTTAGGCCCACAGCCTCAAGGTTTAACGTATCTGTATTACCAGTACGACCATTAGCAAATAAAATACAGTCAGCTTTTACTCGCTTGCCTGATTTTAAGTGCATCACCACACAATCATCACGGGTTTCTACTCTATCAAACTCTTCGTTATGACGAATAACAATGCCGCTATTCCAAAAGTGATAGCTCAGAGCATCTGAGATTTCCGCATCCATAAAGGCAAGCAGGCGGTCGCGGGTATTCACTAGATCAACTTTTGCACCTAAACCTTTAAAGATAGAGGCGTACTCACAACCAATTACACCTGCACCATAAATTAGTACGCGATGAGGGTCATGCTCAAGGCCTAAAATTGTATCGCTGTCGTAAATGCGTGGGTGGGCAAAGTCTACACCAGGTGGACGGTAAGGGCGCGAGCCAGTAGCAATAACGATTGTTTGTGCGGTGATAGTTTCAAATGAACCGTCTAAGTGAGTCACCTTAATGGTGTGTTTATCAATAAACTCAGCATCGCCTTGATACATATGAATGCGGTTACGCTCATAAAAGCTGCTACGTAAATTAGATTGCTTTGAGATGACGTTACTTGCATGGTGCAAAATATCAGGGAAAGTTAAGCGGTTAGGGCGCTCGCTGATATTAAATAGCGGGTTTGCTTTGTATTCAATGTAACGGCTTACTGAATGACGTAATGCTTTAGACGGGATAGTACCCCAGTGCACACAGCCGCCACCGACCGCTTCTTGACGCTCAATAACAGCCACTTTCTTGTTACTTTTAGACAGGTTCATGGCGGTACCTTCACCGCCAGGACCTGTGCCTATGATGATCGCATCATATTGATAAGATGGAGTATCTTTTTGCTTTACTTGTTGTTTGGCCACAGCCGCTCCTATGTTAACTAAAAGAGGCTTTTAACAACCTCGCATTTAGTGCAAGCCAAGCCTGCTTTTGGTTTTCCCAAGCGGCTTCAAGCTCGTGATATTGTGTCATTAATGCTGATTTTTCGCATTGTTTCATCATTTTGCTTTTCTTGATGTCTAACACGCGTTTTTGCAAGGCACAAAAATGCTGCAACTTCTTCAGCAATAAATCATATTCAGATTGTAGTAATGTAAGCTTATCTTGCGCTAAAGGCAATTTTGCAAGGCGAACTTGGGTTTTATTCATTAAGGTTTCGGCTTTGGCTTTTTCAATACGTTCCACAGGGGTGCGTTTTAGTTTTGAAGCCAGGCCTAGCGCTGCTAATGAGCGGATCATCCACTTCGTAGGATCATAGTGATACCACTTAATGCCATTGCGATAGTCACTAGCAAAAATATGGTGGAAGTTATGGTAGCCTTCACCGTAGGTGAATAATGCTAAAAAGCCATTATCACGTGCCGTGTTTTTTTCGGTGTAAGGGCGAGAACCCCAAATATGCGCAACTGAGTTAATGAAAAAAGTAAAGTGCTGGCTTAATACTAAACGCAGTAAACCGGCTAGTAATAACATACCCCATACATCGCCAAGCATTAAACCTAGCAATAAAGGAATACCAAAATTAGTCGCAATAACTAATTTCATATAATGACGATGTTGCCACATTACTACTTTATTTTTTTGTAAGTCACGGCAGTTGTTGTAGTTACTGTATTCTTCACCTTGATAATCGCGCAGCATCCAACCAATGTGGCTATACCAAAAGCCATTTGTTGCAGCGTAAGGGTCTTTGATTGGATCATCAACTTGACCATGGTGAATACGGTGATCGCTACTCCAGTGCAACGCACTGTTTTGTAATGCAAATGCGCCACCAAAGGCAAAAATCACTTCAATAACTGGGTGAACATCATATGCTTTGTGCGCCCATAAGCGGTGATAACCTGCAGTAATCGATAGTCCTGCATAAAACATACAGCCAACAAATGCGATCCAGTGTGTACTGGTAAAACCGTAAGTCAGACCATACCAAGGTACAAGAGTGATCGCGGCTAAAAATGTCAGGCTAAAAAAGAGGACGTTAGTCCAAATAATAGGTGGTTTTTTCATCTAAATTAATCTCGGCGTACAACTGTACGCTAAAATAGTATTTCAAACTCTTCGCGTCAAGTATTAGACTGTCTCATTAACCGAAAATCATTAAAAGTTCACGCTGGGAGTTTCCATGTCGGGTGTTAGGGCACAACAGAAACAAAAAACACGACAAGCACTAATTGAAGCTGCATTTAATCAACTAAGTGCAGATCATAGTTTTTCAAACCTAAGCTTACGTGAAGTTGCCCGTGAAGCAGGGATAGCGCCAACCTCTTTTTATCGCCACTTTAAAGATATGAATGAACTTGGTTTAACCATGGTTGATGAAGCCGGATTAACGTTACGTCAACTAATGCGTCAAGCTCGTCGCCGAATCGCCAGTGGTGGTAGCGTTATAAGTACTTCCATAGTGACTTTTATGGAGTTTATAGATAATTCAAGTAACCAATTTAGGCTGTTATTACGTGAGCGCTCTGGCACTTCAAAAGCATTTCGTGCTGCAGTAGCACGCGAAATTAAACACTTTATTTTAGAGCTTGCCCATTATCTTGAAAGCGAAACTCCTTGCGATGCGACTCATGCTTATATTCAAGCAGAAGCCATGGTTACGCTCGTTTTTAATGCAGGTGCTGAAGCGTTAGATATCGAAGGCCAGCAACGTGAAGAATTAGTAGAGCGACTGATCTGGCAATTACGTTATATTGCCCGCGGTGCAACTTTGTATGTACGTGATAACCATCAATCTTAAAAGTTAATCTAAACAATACAGTGATTGCTGAACGAATATTTAAACGCCGCTCTCATTAGTTTTGGATATTATATTCATTTTTAATGGTTCTTTAGGTTTGTTTTCTCTATTTTGTGTAAATAAAAATGTGATTTTTGAAAAAATTATGCTTGCAAGCAGGTTTTTTGAATGTTAAAAATACAGCTCACTGAACACACATTTAGATAAATACAATGCAAATGATTCGTTTAATTACATTAAAACTAAACCTCTTACTGCTTAAATCAGTGAGCGGGGCTTAGTGTATTTGCATTTGTAGAACATTAAAAAACCCCGCAAACGCGGGGTTTTTTTTATCTCGCTAATGGGTCATTGGGAACGAGGACAGTTTTATGAAAGATAAGGTTTGGATTTTTGACACAACGTTACGTGATGGTGAGCAAGCATTAAAAGCAAGCCTAACCGAAGACGACAAAATTCAACTTGCGCATACCATTAGCCGCTTAAATGTGGATGTAATGGAAGTAGGTTTTCCGGTATCAAGCCCGGCGGATTTTCGCTCAGTACAGCGAATTGCGACTGAAGTGAAAGGGCCAATTATTTGTGGCTTAGCTCGCGCTGTAGCAAAAGACATAGAAGCCTGTGGTGAAGCACTTCGCCCGGCAGAGCAAGGCCGTATCCATACTTTTATCGCAACCAGCCCATTACACCTTGAGCACAAATTACGTATGAGCTTAGACGATGCAACAGCGATGGCTGTTAAGTCGATTAAACTTGCGCGTAACTACACGGATGACGTTGAATTTTCGTGTGAAGATGCAGGCCGTACACCGCATTGGGATTTATGCCGTATCGTTGAAAGTGCTATTGATGCGGGTGCATCAACTATCAACTTACCTGACACCGTAGGTTATGTAACGCCAGACGAATACGCTGCGATGATCCATCACTTAATGAACAATGTGCCAAATATCGACAAGGCGCGTTTAAGTGTGCATTGCCATAACGATTTAGGCTTAGCGGTTGCTAACTCAATTGCTGCGGTACAAGCCGGTGCTCGCCAAATCGAATGTACTATTAATGGTATTGGTGAGCGTGCAGGTAACTGCTCGCTTGAAGAAGTGGCGATGATCATGAAGATGCGTGAAGACCACTTAAAAGTGCATACTGATATTCGCAGTGAAGAAATTTACCGTGCTTCGCGCCAAGTTGCGAAGATTTGTAATATGCCAGTGCAGCCAAACAAAGCAATTGTTGGTGAAAATGCCTTTGCACATAGCTCAGGAATCCACCAAGACGGCGTATTAAAAGCGCAAAACACTTACGAAATTATGTCGCCAGAAAGTGTCGGTGTACCAAATAACCAATTAAACATGACCTCGCGTTCAGGTCGTCATGTTATTGAGCATCGTTTAGAAGAGTTAGGCTATCAAAAATCTGATTATGATATGGATAGCTTGTATGAAAGTTTCTTAGCATTAGCAGACCAAAAAGGCACTGTGTATGACTACGACTTAGAAGCGATGATTTACTTTAATCAAATCAAAGATAAAGACGAGAAGTACCAACTTGAGTTTGTTAACTCTACGTCTAACTCGCAATCAGTGGCAAGCTCAACAATCGGCATGACAATTGATGGCGAGTCTAAGCAAGAGGCCGCAACGGGTAATGGTCCTGTTGAAGCATCATTCTTAGCAATTGAGCGCTTAACGGGTATGTCGGTCGAAATGATTGAATACAACCTAGAAGCAACAGGCCAAGGTGCCAGCTCACTAGGGCAAGTGAATATTATCGCTAAATACGATGGCCGCCCTTATCACGGCGCGGGCATTGCAGCGGATGTGGTTGAAGCGTCAGTACGCGCCATGATCCGCGTTTATAACTTAATTTATCGTGCACAAAAAGTGTCTGATTTAAAACAACAGAGGAAAGCAGGATGAGTCAATCGAATTACAGTATCGCAGTATTAGCAGGCGACGGGATTGGTCCAGAAGTTATGGCAGCAGCAGAAACCGTCTTGGATGCTGTAAGCGAAAAGTTTGGTTTTACTTTGACTCGTCATCACCACGCGATTGGTGGTGCTGCCATTGATGAGTTTGGTCAGGCACTGCCGCAAAGCACTCTTAGTGCTTGTGAAAATGCCGATGCGATTTTATTTGGCTCGGTAGGTGGTCCTAAGTGGGAAAACTTACCACCGAACGAGCAACCTGAACGAGCTTCGTTGTTGCCACTTCGTAAGCATTTTGGTTTGTTCTGTAATTTACGCCCAGCACAATTATTACCAGCATTAAGTGCTGCATCACCGCTGCGTGCAGATATCAGTGCACAAGGCTTTGATATCTTATGTGTGCGCGAGTTAACCGGTGGTATTTATTTCGGTGAAAAAGGCCGCAGTGGCGAAGGGGAGCAAGAAGCCGCTTTCGATACCCAAACATACTCACGTAAAGAAATTGAGCGCATCGCCCGCTTTGCATTTGAAGCCGCTAAGCTGCGTAGCAATCACGTTACTTCGGTTGATAAAGCGAATGTGTTAGCGTCAAGTGTACTTTGGCGTGAAGTGGTCACTGAAGTGAGTAAAGACTACCCAGAAGTGAGCCTTGACTACATTTATGTTGATAACGCGGCGATGCAATTAGTAAAACAGCCAAGCCAGTTTGATGTACTACTTTGCGATAACTTATTTGGTGACATTTTGTCAGATGAGTGCGCGATGATCACAGGTTCTATGGGCTTATTACCATCAGCAAGTTTGAATCAGTCTGGCTTTGGTTTATATGAGCCAGCTGGTGGCTCAGCACCTGATATCGCAGGTAAAGGGGTGGCAAACCCTATCGCACAAATTTTAAGTGCTGCGCTTATGCTGCGCTACTCACTAGGTCAAGATGAAGCGGCTCGTACCATTGAAAAAGCGGTAGCAGAAGCAGTTGAAGCCGGTGTTGGTACGCCAGATATCTACCCAAATGCAGGGTACACCACCAGTGATGTTGCTGCGGCAATTGTGGCACGTATTTAATTAAAAATTGTTTGCGCTGAGCTCGTCACTCAGCGTAACTAAAATGAGGGAATAGCAAGTGGCCCAAACCTTATACGATAAAATCTGGCAAGCTCATGTAGTCGCCAGCATTAATGATCAAACCGATTTACTTTATATCGACCGTCACCTAGTTCATGAAGTTACATCGCCGCAAGCCTTTGCTGGTTTACGTGAGAAAAACCGCAAAGTACGTTGCCCAGAAAAAACCTTTGCGACCATGGACCATAACGTTTCAACAAAAAGCCGCTCATTAGATGCTGCGAGTGAAGTGTCGAAAAATCAATTAATGGCACTGGATGCAAACTGTAAAGAGTTTGGTATTCAACTTTATGATTTAAATTCGATTAATCAAGGTATTGTGCATGTAATGGGACCTGAGCAGGGCATTACTTTACCGGGCACAACCATAGTGTGTGGTGATAGCCATACCTCTACTCATGGTGCATTTGGTGCACTAGCGCACGGTATAGGTACTTCAGAAGTTGAGCACGTTCTTGCAACTCAAACGTTACAGCAGAAAAAAGCCAAGTCGTTAAAAATTCAAATAAATGGTCGCCTACGTCCAACTGTTACTGCTAAAGATTTAATCATGGCGGTGATCGGTAAATTAGGCACTGCGGGTGGTACTGGCTATGTTGCTGAATTTTGTGGTGAAGGAATCGAAGCGCTGTCTATGGAAGCGCGCATGACGCTTTGTAATATGAGTATTGAAATGGGTGCAAAAGCGGGTTTAATCGCACCAGATCAAACAACTTATGATTATTTAAAAGGTCGCCCATTCGCACCACAAGGTGCTGACTTTGATAGTGCCGTTGCCTACTGGCAAACACTAAAAACTGATGATGGCGCAGAGTTTGATCATGTTGTTGAATTAGAGGCTGCTGACATTCAACCGCAAATTACTTGGGGTACCAGCCCTGAGCAAGTGATTGGCGTAGATGAATGTATTCCTGATCCTGAGCAAGAACCAGATCTAATCAAAGCTGATGCAATTCGTAGCGCACTAAAATATATGGGCTTAAAAGCGGGTGATAAATTATCTTCAGCGACTGTTGATACCGTATTTATTGGCTCATGTACAAATAGCCGAATTGAAGATTTACGTGCTGCCGCGCAGATTGTAGAAGGCAAGCAAGTTGCAGCGGGTGTTGAAGCTCTGATTGTTCCAGGTTCTGGCCTTGTTAAAAAACAAGCCGAAGACGAAGGCCTTGCTGATATCTTCAAAGCGGCTGGTTTTGAATGGCGTGAGCCGGGTTGTTCAATGTGCTTAGCAATGAATGATGACAGATTAGAAGCCGGCAAACGCTGTGCATCTACTTCAAATCGTAACTTTGAAGGTCGCCAAGGTCGCGGTGGACGCACGCACTTAGTGAGCCCAGCAATGGCTGCGGCAGCGGCTATTCATGGTCGTTTTGTTGATATCAGAGGAGAAGCCTAATGAGCGTATTTTTTAGTGGCTTAATGGCCCCGTTAGATAAAAACAATGTTGATACTGACCAAATAATTCCAAAGCAGTTTTTAACGTCGACCAGCCGTGATGGCTTTGATGCGGCGCTTTTTTACGATTGGCGTTATTTAGATAACGGCGAGCCAAATCCTGAGTTTATTTTGAACCGTCCTTGTTACCAAGGTGCGCAAATTCTTTTAACTCGCGACAATTTTGGTTGTGGTTCATCGCGTGAGCACGCGCCATGGGCATTAAAGCAATATGGTTTTGAAGTGATCTTAGCGGAAAGCTTTGCCGATATTTTCTTTAATAACTGCGGCAATAACCAAATGCTTGCTATCGCATTACCAGCAGAAACACTTGAGCAATTATTTGTGCTGAGTGAACAGCATGATGATATTCATATTGAAGTTGATTTAGAAAACCAACAGCTTCGTAGCGATAAGTTTGACACTATTCACTTTGATATTCGCCATGATATTAAAGAGCGCTTATTAAGCGGCTTAGACTTTATCGGTGTGACTGAAACACTTAACAGCCAAATTGATGCCTTTGAGCAGCAACTTAAAGCTGAGCGTCCTTGGCAATAAGTAGGTTTTACATGTGGAACTTAAACGCGGCGAGAGCCGCGTTTTTATTTTTGGGAACATTTTAGCCAATAATTATGTAAGGTTATGATTGATAGAAGCTTTGCTTTTGGTGATTGGCACTCTTTATTAGTCTAGTAGTCAAAATTAAATAACTCAGCTGTTTAAATTGTCTGTGCTATTTCTGCATATGATACTCATGTGTTTAAATCCTTTTAAGAATTAATGATTTAGTTGTTTTGTATGAGCGCAGTCATTTTTAGTGGTTGTTTTGTATTGCAATTTGTTGGCGGTATATGAGCGTGCTCACCAGATGGTTTTAGGTTGTTTAGCTAATTTATTTCCTTTCTGCTTAGGGGCAGGCTAGGCTAGCGACATCATAATTTAAATAAAGGAACACACCATGAAATACTTAGTGGCATCGATACTCGTAGCAGCATCATCAGTAGCGGCTGCACGACCTGCGCCGTTAGTGTCAATTCCAAGCCATGACGGCTTTTTTGATAACATTGCGGCCCATTGCGGTAAAGCTTACGAAGGTAAAGTGAGCGTTGATAACGCTGCAGGCCCTAGCTCGTTTGCGGGCAAAAAGTTAGTAATGCATGTACGTCGTTGTAACGAGCGTGAGTTACAAGTGCCATTTCATGTGGGTGATGATGCATCTCGTACTTGGATCATCACAAAAACGGGCAGTGGACTTAGTTTAAAGCATGATCATCGCCATGAAGATGGCAGCGATGACAAATCAACCATGTATGGTGGTCATACCCTTGATGCGGGTTTTGCTAATGCGCAGTCATTCCCGGCTGATCAATATTCAAAAGAATTGTTTGCAAGCCAAGGTATTCCCCAATCAATGGGTAACACGTGGCAAATGTATATTTATCCAAAGCAATTTACGTATCGCTTAGTACGTGAAGGACGTGAGTTTCGCGTTGATTTTGATTTAACTAAACCTATTACGCCGCCAAGCGCACCATGGGGATATGAAGACTAGTACTATTTAGCTTCGTCTTCACATTGCAAAACAACCGTTAAAGGTGGCTGGTAGGCACGTGGTTTAGTTGGAAAACGTTCATACTCCTGCACCCCATCAGTCACTCTTAACATAAACGGTTCATCTTTACAGAGCCGACTTGCGTGACGTAATAAAAAAACGCTTTGGTTTTTGAAGTGTGCGTAATCATCCGATTGAATTTCTAGATGATAGCGGCCATCTGCTAGTTTGGTTTGATAGTAGTGCACCTTTTCGTCGAAATCGTAGAGCTTTTCTGTTTCGTCTTTTGCTGCGTGCGCATTACTGCAAACCACTAACATTAAAAAGGCGCTAATTAATAGTGCTGGTGTACTTCTCACTTCACTCATAAACACTTAACTCCATGTGATTAAAACCTTGTTTCATAATGATGTTGAACCTGAATTAGCATCCATAGTCAAACTAAGGTAACGTAATGTCTTATACGTAGTCTAACACCCATAGGGGACAAATGTGATGCTCAACAAAATAAAACAACTTTTTTCAACTATGAGTGAGTCGCAATCTAGTATCAGTGAGCATGATCTCAAAACTGCTGTTGCTGCGCTGTTAATTGAGGTTATGCGTGCCGATGATGAATTACAGGATGATGAGCAACAGACCCTGAATGAGACCTTAAAAAAATATTTTTCTTTAACAGATGAAGCTGTTGAAGAGCTTATTGATGGTGCTTCACAAAGCTTAGATGATGCTATTGATTACTTTCAGTTTTCTAAGCAAATTAATGCTCAGTGCAGTGCCGAGCAACGTATTGATATTATCGAGCTGTTGTGGCGTTTGGCCTACGCTGATGGCAATTTAGATAAGCATGAAGAAATGGTTATTCGCCGCGTCGCAAGCTTGCTGTATGTAACCCATGAAGACTTTATCGCTGCTAAGCTAGCAGCGACAAAGCTAAGCTAAGGGTTATTAAATCAGGCTTACTTATTTAATTTGCTCGCTACGCTGACAAGTTGCTGGGCAAGGCTAGCAACTTTTTCGGCTGTATCAGCATCGCTTATGCGGCCTTGCTCATCTAATTTAGTGTGGATAGCAGGTACTGCGAGTTGATCGGCAAGCACTAAACTACCAATACCCGATAAAATATCACGTACGTGATTTAAACCACGTAAGCCACCTAAGCCACCCGGCGAAGCTGCATAAAGTGCTGTAACTTTATTGCGAAATGCAGGTACTGCACCTTGCTCTGTACGAGATGCCCAGTCGATTGCGTTTTTAAGTGGCGCTGTAATTGAGCCATTATATTCTGGGCTTGCTAGTAAAATGCCATCAGCTGCGCGAAGCTTATCTTTTAATAATTGTGCGCCAGCTGGTGTACCTTGCGCTTCAATATCTTCATCAAATAAAGGTAAGTCTAAATCACTTAATTTAATCACTTCTACTTCAGCACCACTTTCGAGGGCGAAGCGTGCAGCTTCATTAATCAGTTTTTGATTAAAGCTGTCTTTACGTAGGCTGCCTGCTAGGGCAATAATTTTTGGTGCTGTCATGATGGCTTCCTTTTTTTAAGCTTCACTGTTGATATGCTCACTTTAGCAAAAAACAGCTTGCAGAAAAGCCAAATTAACGCAAAACTTATGTGCGTATATGCACACAAGGAGCCGTTATGGCGATTCAATTTGATGATTGGCAAGATGTAAAAGTCGCTTACGAGGTGGCAAGACTCGGCACGTTAACCGCTGCTGCCGAATCGTTAGGTGTTCATCACAGCACAGTGCTTAGAAGAATCAACAATTTAGAAGATAACCTTGATGCGCGGTTATTCCACCGCCATGCCCGTGGCTATACAGTGACAGAAATAGGCGCTAAGTTGTTTACCACTGCGAAATCGATTAACGCTGAACTTGAAAAGCTTCATAACGATATTGTTGCTGCAGATAGCCAATTGCGAGGCAGTTTATTATTAACTACGGTCAGTGGTTTTATTGATGTGCTGAGCGATGTGTGTGAGCAGTTTCAAAGTTTGCACCCGCAAGTGCAACTCGAAGTTATTCTTGATCAAAACCGTTTACGTCTTGACCACGGTCAAGCGCATATTGCTGTGCGAGCGGGCCCTCGCCCTGACGAAGGTGACTATATTGCCCAGCATTTAGCTGAGCTTTCATCAGGATTTTATGCTTCTAAGAGCTATATTGAAAAGTATGGTATGCCAAAAAACCTTCAGCAGTTGCAGCAGCATAGTTTTGTATCTGGGGTGGCTGGCTATAACGGTAAAGTCCCTTATTTTGCATGGGTAGATCAGCACATTGAGCCGGCGCAAATTAAGTTAAGGGTGTCTGAAACATCAGAAGCAACACGGGCGATTGTCAGAGGCTTAGGAATTGGTGGTTTACAGCATGAAGTGGCAAGCCAATACCCTGATTTGTTGCCAGTGCTTCCTAAAGAACTGAACTGGCCAACAGACCTTTGGCTGGTGACACATCACTTGGTGCATCGCACAGCCAAAGTACAAGCATTTAGTCAGCTTTTAAAAGCGTATTTTAAAGCGTTAAAAGCTTAAACAGACTTTTTAACGCTAATGCCTAGCCGTTTGGCTAGGCGCACAAGGTTGGCTCTATCAACGCTTAAGCTGCGTGCTGTGGCTGCCCAGTTGAGGTTGTGTAGTTCAAGCTGTTGCATAATCAACTGATAGCTAAACGCATCGGTTGCCTCTTTCAGCGATAAGCGAGCGGTTTTTTGTTCGTTAACAGCAATTGGACTTGGTGTTGCAACCGCTGTTTTAGCAATATCACAATGCTCAGGCTCAATAGTGACAATGCTTTGTTGCCATTGCTGTTGCTTGGCTTTGAGTGCTGCGCGGCTGATCACATGTTCAAGCTCTCTCACATTGCCCGGCCAATTATATTGGCGCAGCAGTAATTGTGTATCGCTACTTAGCTTAAGTTGTTTAATACCTAGTTTTTTAGAAGTTTGCTCAACAAAAAAGCCTGCCAGTAAAATAACATCGTTGTCGCGCTCTTTTAATGGTGCAACATGCAATGGGTAGACGCTTAATCGGTGATAAAGGTCTGCACGAAAGCGCCCTGCAGCGACTTCTTGTTTTAAGTTTCGGTTGGTTGCTGCAATCACTCTAACATCGACATAACGGCTTTGGTCTTCTCCCACCGTTTGTACTTCACCACTTTGTAAAACGCGCAATAACTTACTTTGCATCGCAAGCGGAAGCTCGCCGATTTCATCTAGAAATAGCGTGCCGCCATCGGCAAGTTGAAACTTACCCTGGCGCGCAGTATGTGCGCCAGTAAACGCGCCTTTACTATGACCAAAAAATTCACTTTCGGCTAAGTTCTCTGGTAATGATGCGCAGTTTAAGTGGATCAACGGCATATCACGGCGTTTTGAGTTTAAATGGATATTGCGTGCAACCAGCTCTTTACCGACGCCTGTGTCGCCTTGTATCAATACGCTAAATTCTGAGGCAGCTACGAGCTGGATATCATTTTTAAGGGTCTGCATTGCTTGGCTATTGCCAATAATTTCGACACCTTCTCGTGTTAGCGCTTCAAGATTAAGCTGTTGTGCAACTTGATGACTGTGCTGTGCGTGTTGCATAAGATGCTGCAAGGTTAGGGCATGCTCAACATAGCCTGCTGCTAGCTGTTTTAGTTGATTGAGCTCGTTCACTGTTAAAGCGTCAAAGGCATGTTCATCTAAACTATCAAAGGTTAAAACACCGAGTAATTCAGTGTTGTCTTTGCTGCTCTGCAGCGGCACACCCATGCAGGCATGAACAGGAAAGTCTCCATGCTGGCTTTGTAATAAACCATCGTAGGGATCGGGTAGGCCACAATCTTTGGCAAATTTAAGCGGCTCACTGCCACGGCATATTTCAAATAAGCGAGGATGCTCTGCTATTTTAAAGCGTCTTCCTAACGTATCGTCCGACAATCCATGCTGGGCTACGGGCTTTAACACATCACCTTGTTTCAATAACAAGGCAACGGCATCACATTCAAGCCAATCATTAATGCAACTCAACAAATAACTGAAATTATGATCAACTCTGCTTGCCTTGGTAAGGGCAAGAGCAACATCAAGAAGGGATTTTTTGAGCGCCATGTCAATTTGACCTGAATGTGTTTTTTTGATGTTTTTAATGGTGTGTCATTTTGACTTTTTTATCAAGCGTTAAAGTTTAATTACCTGATATTTAATGGTTTTTATTTCTGGCTTGAACTGTGCATTAGCTAGGGAAATTAAACCCTGAGAGCACTAATGAAAGTCATTAATTTAACTGAACCTATGCCAGCTAAAATCAAATTTTATCAACTCAGCCAGTGGCCGTTATGGGCATTAGCATTTCGGCCTTTTTTCTTGGCAGCGGGTGCCTTAGCTGTGTTTGCAATGAGTTACTGGTTTTTAGTCTTGGCGGGTTATGCACAGTGGCACCTAACAATGCCCGCAACACTTTGGCATGCCCACGAAATGCTGTTTGGCTTTGCAGGGGTCGTTGCTATGGGCTTTTTGCTCACCGCCGCACAAACTTGGACAGGCGTGGCGAGTGTAAGTGGCATTAAGCTCTGTTTGCTGAGCATAATTTGGCTTGCTGCACGACTTAGTTTTTTTATTGATATTGCAGGGTACGAGCAGCTAAACCTTTATATTGCAAGTGCATTACAACTCGTTTGGTGGCTGGCTGGAATTGTTATTTTAGCTGACATGCTGATACAGGCGAAAAGCCGCCATAACTATTTATTTATTGTCATCGCATCTTTGCTCTGTGCACTCAATGTGATTTTTTTGAGTTTAGTTGTGCTTAATAAAATGTCGCTGGCACTGGGGGTTGTTGATACTGGCGTACTTATCATGACGCTGCTGGTTGGTGTTGTCGCTGGGCGAGTTGTGCCATTTTTTACCGCGCGCGGTCTTAACTTAAGCGAACAAGTTAGAATCCCCAAGCTCGATAAATTAGTCCTATTTAGCTCATTGTTCGCCATTGCATGGTTCTTTATGAGTCAGCTATTTTTTAGCGCAATGAGTACTGGTTGGGTTTTTGCTTGGCTTGCTTGTTTACATGGTGCTCGGTGTGTTGTGTGGTGGCATAAAGGGATTTTAAAAGTGCCTTTGCTATGGTCATTACACTTGGCTTATTGGGCTTTATCGGTTGGTTTTGTGCTTATCGCGCTCAGTTATTTCAGCCCTATTATCTTATTCAAAGATGCGCTTCATCTGATCACTGTTGGCACCATCGGTTTAATGATCATCGCCATGATGGTACGTGTCTCTCACGGTCATACTGGGCGCGCATTACAAGCCCCTGCGTTTATTAGTTTGGCATTTTTACTCATTGCGTTAGCTGCCATTGTACGTTCGTTACTTCCCGTTTATTTAGGTCATCACCTTGCATGGCAGTTAAGTGCGTTGCTGTGGATTGCTGGCTTTAGCTTATTTTTATTTCATTGTGCGCCCATTTTAGTCAATCGTCGTGTTGATGGTCGCCGCGGTTAATCTCTCCAATAGGAAAAACTATGTTATCTGAAAAAACGATCCAGATTGTTAAAAGTACTTTACCTTTGCTTGCACAAGCAGGCCCTCAAGTGACTGAGTATTTTTATGATCGTATGTTTAGCTACAACCCAGAGCTTAAAAATATTTTTAATATGACACATCAGCAATCGGGCACTCAGCAATTCGCGTTGTTTAATGCTTTGGCGGCCTATGCTGCAAATATTGATAACTTGGCAGTGTTAAAAGGAGCGCTTGCGCGCATTAATCACAAACACACCAGCTATCATATTTTGCCAGAGCATTACCCTATTGTTGGTGGGCATTTGATTGCGACTTTAAAAGAGTTACTGCCTGAGCAATTTACCCCTGAGGTCGAGTACGCATGGCGTGAAGCTTATTCTTTATTAGCGGATGTATGTATCACCGAAGAGATGGCGTTATACCAAACGACCAAAAAGGCGCCGGGAGGCTGGTTCGGTACTCGTACTTTCACCATTACAGAAAAACGGATGGAATCAGCGCAAATATGTAGTTTTACATTAACACCTGTCGATGCAAAACCTGTTGTGGCGTATTTACCGGGTCAATATTTAGGGATAAAAGTAACGCCAGCAAACAGCGACTTAACTCAAGTTAGGCAATACTCACTGTCGCAACAAAGTAACGGTCGAAATTATCGAATTAGCGTGAAAAAAGAAGGCTTAGTATCTAATTACTTACATAGCTTAACAGAGGGAGATGAGGTAGAGATTTACCCACCTGCTGGAGACTTTGTGCTTCGCGAAATTGATTTTCCTGTCGTGTTGATTTCGGCAGGTGTTGGTCAAACCCCAATGATGGCCATGCTCGAGACATTATTAAGTAATCAACATAACCAGCCAATTCATTACCTGCATGCTTGTGACAGTGAGACGCAGTTTGCCTTTAAAGAGTATTTATTAAAACAACAGCAAGCGCACGCTTCATTACATTGTGTTACTTGGTTTAAAGATGGCAAGGGGGGAGATTTTGCGGGTTTGATGGATATAAATCACATTGCTGCTAGCTTACCAATTAGTAAAGGTGATTTTTACCTGTGTGGTCCAATCGCATTTATGGCAATGATAAAAGAGCAGCTACTTAGTTTAGGGGTTGCAAGTGAGCGAATTCATTATGAGGTGTTTGGCCCTCATCAACAGTTATAAAACAACGAAAGGCGCAGTGTGTTACTGCGCCTTTATTGTCTATTCTGCTTCACACTCTACATTTGGTAGTGGTACTCGCAGCTCTTTTTTTGGGTAATAGAGCAAACACTGTTCACCCATTTTTTGCAGCACAAATTTTTCTGAAGGGATACTATGCGCCCCCATAATTGGCAATCCTTCGGGCCCTTTATTTGTCCCATGATCTATCAATAGTTCAGCACTTTTAGTAAACACGTTATCAGCTAAAGTAACCAATGGGCCCCCTTTAGCTGATTGAATCGCTTGTTGTATTTCAGTGATTACGCCAGGATTTACGCGCGTTAACGTGGCGTTTTGTGGCTCCTCTGCTTGGGTGCTTTTACAGCCCGTTAAACTCACTAATAGTGCGCAAGTGAAAAGTGCTTTATTGTTCATTGTTGTCGTCCTTAGCCGGTGATGGACGTGTTAAGTCCATGTTTTCCTTATAAAGCGGTTGTTTATAAGAAAGTGGGATTCCACTGGCTTGTTCTGCTTGAGAGGCATAGCTTGGTTGTTTGATGCTATTTGTTTGTACAACAATTGGACAGCTGCCATTCTCAATATGATGTATTGCTGTTGAAAATAAGCGTTCTTGTGTATCACCTAGTTTGTTATCAAAATCATCAGCAACTACACAGCCTTTAACATCTGCATCAAACTGAGGTGAAGGAGTTGGTTTAAAACCGTCAGCATATTCCCCAAAGCCTTTATCATTAGCTCCAGAGAATTGGATAGTGTAGTAAGTGGTGGCGCAATTATGAGTGGGTGTAAAGCCATAAGGCTTGCCGCAGGTCGTATCACCAATAAGTATGACTTCTGCATCTATACCTTTTAAACCATTTATAAACGCTTCTGACGCAGAACAAGTTCCTGCTGTACTTAGTACATATACTTTAGATAAGTTGAGATCAGGAAGTCGGCTATTGGTTGTTTGAAATGTAGAGTAATCTATTTCACGGTCAATAAATGGGTAAGGAGCCTCTTGTGGTTGCTTGTCGTTTTTGATGGTTTGATAGTAGTAATAGTCATCAGTATTAGCTGGGCCGGCAACCATATAAGCTAGCTGAGATGATAACGCTAATAAGCCGCCACCATTATACCTAAAGTCAATTACTAGCTCGTCAATGTTATCGCTTTTAAACTTATTAACAGCGCTTATTAGCTCTGGTTGAGCAATACTAATAAAACTATTAAATTGCATATAGCCGACTTTTGTACCATTGGCGGTAGTGATGGTATTAACATTCTGAACAGGTGTTTGCGCGATATTGCCCGCTACAAGTGTGAATGATTTTTCACTGCCATCGTTACTGCGCACAACAAAGTTATGCGAATCACCCGCTGTTGGTCCAAAAAGCGCTTCATTTAAAATATCTACGCCTTCTTGGGTATTAGTGTTAATACTAACGCCATCGACCATTAAAATAGTATCACCGCGCTGTAATCCGACATTTTTAGCTGGTGAATCATCTTCTAAATAAGCAATACGTAATTCACGAGGGGGGACATTGCTTAAAAATGCCCAGTTAATACCGTAGCCAGAAACCACGCCTGATTGTGCTTCTTTATAGTACTCTTCGGTTGGGCGACTGAAGTGGAAGTTATCTTTATATGCCCCTGAGTCAGTTGTTTGATATGTTTTTAATTGCGCAAAATAAGCGGCGACAGAGTTGAAGTTGTCTGGGTCGTTATCTTCAATCTCATCGTACCAAAGGTAAGTTTCATCACTCCATGAACGTAACCACATTTTTTCTGTAAACTCACTGCCAGCAGTATCTGGGTAAGGTCTATTATTATTGTAAGGGTCATTGCCTGTTCGAGGAACCGCACATTGGTTTTTAAATTCACTTGATGGGGCGAAAACTCCTGCCGTCCAAGATGGCTCAGAAGTTGTTGGCGGTGGCGGATTAGTTGTACTATCAGACGAGCCACTTCCTCCTCCGCATCCTGTTAATGAGAAGCCAGACACTGCCAAAAACACCGCTAGAGCAAGTTTATTACAATTAAACATATGAATTACTTTCCTGTAAATATTTGCTTAAAACGTATCAATAACTATAGTCCATAGCAATAGATAGCCGCCCCTTTTTTATGAACATTATTGCTCTAAACTAGAGTGCTTTACGGTCATTTACTTGAGCCACTTCAAGTCGTTGCCATGCCTCGAATAGCTGTCGTTGTTTATCTGAAATTTTTAATCCGTAGGTTTGCTGCATGTAGAAATAGGCATCAGCAATACGTTTTCGTGCATAAATAGGAGGCTCAAACACCCGTTGCTTAAAATCTATTTTAATAGGACAAGCACCGTATTTAGGACTATGGGATGTGACCATTCCATAGCGAAAATTAGAGCGATCAGCGTTGATTTCACCTATTGCAGGTGCCAGATTATTGATATCAGCTTCCATTTTACGGAACTTTTCGCTGACTTTTCGGCAATTTTTGCGTCCGCCGTTTTGCCAACATTGTAACTGATGGCCGAATTCCCACGCAGGTACTATGTGCTCCCACTCAATTCGTTTTGCGCGAACATTTTCTTTGCCTGAACGTGTCATTGCATTTCGAGGTATATAGCCACATCCACTAGGATCTGGTACAAGTTTCTTACCTTGGCGTTTTATGTCACATCCACAGTAAAGGCTTTTACTATTGTCTGGTAGGGTTTTTATTAAGTGCTTTTTGGCACTAGAAAAGCTTGAAAATTGCTCTGCATTTACAGAGAAATTGATTATTAGACAAAGGGTAAAGTAGAGGAACAAACGCATATCCATCACATCAGTGAACTACAGGAAAGCTCATTTTAGAGTGACTATTCTAAAAGGAAAAGTTTTTCAACTCAGCTATAGTTGTTAGGCCGTTTTCATTAAAGGAATTACTACTATGTTACTAGGTGCTTTTTCTGTGAGTTTAAATGTAAAAGATATCCATGCCTCTAAGCTGTTTTATGAAAAGCTGGGTTTTAAAGAGTTTGCCGGCGAAATAGAGCAGCATTGGCTAATTATGAAAAACGGTGAACATTTAATTGGTTTGTTTCAAGGAATGTTTGATAAAACCATGCTGACCTTTAACCCCGGTTGGGATCAAAATGCTAAAACGTTGGCTGAGTTTGCTACTTTTGAGCAATTAGCTCTGCATTTTCAGCAGCAAGGTTTAGCAATACAAAAGGCCGGTGAAGCGAGCTTTATTATCACCGACCCAGATGGCAATCCTATTTTGATAGACCAACACGTGTAGCTGGTTTTTTACGCTTTATACGAACGTTTTGCAGTAACAAAATAATTCCGGTAATACAAAACAGCACGCTGGTGGCTGAGAAGCTGATAAGCAGTGGGTTATTAAAGTTTTCTCGCTCGTCGTAATCCATAATATGTAGCATCCAGAAAAAGTCGAAAATACGCCACAGGGTGCTGCGCACAGTGATGACTTTACCGTTTTGGCTGTCTAAATATATGGTTGTCGCAAGCCAATCATCGAAACGAACTTGCCATATGTTTTGTTTATGTGCAGCTTCGCGGGGTCCTTGTTTTAATTGCTGTACTTGCAAAACATTGGCATCAATCAGTAAGTGTGCTTTGGCGTTCGCGATAATTTCAGCCTCACTGGGTTTTGCCATGGGAGCTCCAGTATGACCATTAAAGCTGACAGTGCTTTGCTCAGTAGTAACTTCAATGATTGGTGCATTTAAAAAGTGACTATAGTTAATCGCTTTTATTTGTTGAAATTGGGCGGTTATCCGATCAACTGATGCTGTGTAATCAGCCACCATAAATGGATTATCTAAACTGCGTTTTGCTAAATGTTTACCATGGACTTTTTCGAGGGGGAGTGAACTCATTACTAAGCCTCCCGATAGCCATAGAAGTAGCTGAATGGCTAGCAGATAGCCAAGCCATTTATGCCCTTTGCGAGCATATTTGAACATGCGTTTATTCATCATTACTCCGTTATTATTGTTGTATGGGAGCTATTTTAGGTTGTTTAACTGTATTGCCAATGCGGCATAATGTCGCATTAACTGTATTCTAGATTTGGTATATATACAAAACTGAGTTAAAGTTTCAGTCGATATCAATAGAGGGTAAAAACGAGAGTATGTCGGAAATTCAATTTTTAAATGTGGATCTGGAGCTTGAATCAAAGCACGATATTAGTGCACTTGTTGCTGATTTAAAGAAAAATGCCATGGTTTTACATTACGACCAAGATGAATACCGTCAACTAGCGCGTATTGAGGCTGCTGCTGATATCAGTACACCAGACAAAGCGATTAATCAGTTGTGTGAATTAATTGAATCGTGTTCACGAAATGCTCTTAAGCAGTGGTTGTCGTGCTCTAAACGTACATTTGATATTGGCTTTGAATCAGGCGTTTCACCAAAATGTTTTAATCAAGCCCTGCATGCTGATACCTTGTTGCGTATTTCAGCGATTGGCGCAGGGGTTGAAATTACGATTTATCCAGTCGAAAAATAGCCTGAGCTTAGCGCTCTACAACAGCTGCGGTCATTCTTGATACGCAGCAAAGCTCTCCTGCGGCATTGGTAATTTTAATATCCCACACTGAAGTGCGCTTACCTAAATGAAGAGGCTTTGCTGTGGCCGTTAATACACCCTTACGAGATGCTTTCATATGGTTGGCATTAATTTCTTGGCCAACAGCATAAAATTTATTGAAATCAACCACAAAGTTAGCCGCATAGCTTGCCACTGTCTCTGCTAACACGACGTTCGCTCCGCCATGTACCATGCCCATAGGGTTATGATGCTCAGGAATGGCAGGCATAGTCGCCACTAAATAATCATCACCAATTTCAGTCACCTCAATGCCCATGGTTTTCATTAAAGTACCTTGCCCGGTGATCCCTTGCTCTAAACTTTTACAAAGCTCTAGTGTGATTGGTTGATGCCAAATACTCATTGTATTTCCTTGCCTGCAAATTAAAAATAATACCTTATGGCATCTTTATACCTGGTTCAATGTTAGTTTTGTAGCAATATGATGGCGTTAATTTAAATTTGCGATTTTCAGATAACTGTATATACTCACAGTTAAATGTACTGTATGGAAAACCAGTTGTATGCGCCCATTAACAAAACGCCAATCGCAAATTTTAGAACTAATTAAAGTCTTTATTAAAGATACAGGCATGCCACCTACGCGTGCTGAAATAGCTCAAACATTGGGTTTTAAAAGTGCCAATGCTGCCGAAGAGCATCTAAAAGCACTGGCAAAAAAAGGCATGATCAAAATGAAGCCTGGGGCGAGTCGTGGTATTCAATTAATTGAAGAAGACGAACCTGAGCAATTAGGTTTACCTTTAATTGGACGAGTTGCAGCGGGTGAGCCCATTTTGGCGCAAGAACATGTTGAAAGTCATTGTCAGGTTGATCCTTCACTATTTAAACCTGCGGCTGACTTTTTACTGCGTGTAAATGGTATGAGTATGAAAGACATTGGCATCATGGATGGTGATTTACTCGCAGTACATAGAACGCAAGTTGCTGAAAATGGTCAGGTTGTTGTTGCTCGTGTTGATGAAGATGTAACTGTTAAGCGTCTTGAAAAAGCTGGGCGTAAAGTATTTTTACATGCTGAAAACGAAGAATTTTCGCCAATTGAAGTTGATCTTGAGCATGAATCTTTCAATATTGAAGGGTTAGCGGTGGGTGTTATTCGTAATGCCGACTGGATGTAACTGTTTCTAAAATAGTGCACCAAATTGCTGTAATTTGGTGCGTTGCTTGTTTTTTATTATTTAGCATCGATTTGTAAACCCTTACTCTTTGTATAAAGCCTTATATGGCGCAGTTTTTCACTCTTTTTTTACTCTCACTCTGCCTCTCATTTTAAAATAACGCGCTGATTATAGTTGTTATTTTTGCACCAAAATAAACATTTATTACTACTAAAACTTGCTTATTGCTCATTTTTTAACTAATTGGTTAATACAGTGTATTAACACCTGATTAATAAAAATACACTCAAATGTGCTAGGTGTTAAACATAGGGTTGGTATCATCGCTGGGTCAAAATGATACGTAGTCGCTCTGAACAATAAAAAAAACGAATGGGCACCTTGTTGTATCGCCTTTTCGCTTTGCGTCTTGCAATAGCATTAAAAGGAGCCGTCACATGGGTAAACTGCGTTATGCCTTGTGGCTTATATTACTCGCACCTGTGCAGTTAGCATTGGCAAATAGCCAATTTAATATGCGTAAAGGGGTGACTGATATAAGTAATAGTGTTTATGAATTACACATGACGATATTTATTATCTGTTGTGTGATAGGCATCATCGTTTTTGCGGTGATGTTTTGGGCTTTGATCCACCATCGAAAGTCGAAAGGAGCCAAGCCTGCACAATTCCACGAAAGTACCAAGGTTGAAATTCTTTGGACTGCCATACCATTTGTGATCTTAATCGCCATGGCAATTCCAGCTACAAAAACACTGATAGCGATGGAAGATGCTTCTAAAGCCGATATTACAATTAAAGTAACGGGCTCACAGTGGAAATGGCATTACGAGTACATGGGCGAGGAAATTGCTTATTACTCAATTCTATCTACTCCAAAAGACCAAATAGATAACCAAGCTGACAAAACAGAACATTACTTACTTGAGGTTGATAAGCCTTTAGTACTTCCTATTAATAAAAAAGTTCGTTTTCTAATGACCTCAGATGATGTTATTCACTCATGGTGGGTGCCTGACTTTGCGGTTAAAAAAGATGCAAACCCGGGCTTTATCAATGAGGCATGGACACGCATAAATGAGCCAGGCATCTACCGGGGTCAGTGTGCTGAGTTGTGTGGTAAAGATCATGGTTTCATGCCTGTTGTTGTGCAAGCGTTGCCTGAAGACGAATTTGCTAACTGGCTAGCAGAAGCTAAGCAAGAAAAGGCCAATGCTGCAGCAGCTGATGCGGCTTTATTAGATCAAACACTACCGAAAGAAGAATTAATGGTTCTTGGGGAGCAAGTTTATATGGCAAGTTGTGCGGCTTGTCATCAGCCTACAGGAATGGGCTTGCCGGGAGTTTTTCCAGCTCTTAAGGGGAGTCCAATTGTGCTTGGAGATGTAAAAGACCACATCGACATCGTATTACATGGTAAGCCGGGTACAGCGATGCAAGCATTTGATAAACAGCTTTCAATTAAGCAACTTGCTGCGGTTATCACATATAAGCGAAATGCATGGGGTAACGACACAGGCGATGTGATTCAACCAAGTCAAATTCAAGCAGCTATCGATGCAGCAACGGAGGCGAAAGAATGAGCAACGTTATTAATGAACAAGCCACTGAGCATGCGCATCATGACCATCATCCTGCAAAAGGTTTCAAACGTTGGCTTTACACCACCAATCATAAAGATATTGGCAGTTTATACCTGATATTTTCGCTCACTATGTTTTTAATTGGTGGCGCGATGGCAATGGTGATCCGCGCTGAATTGTTTCAACCTGGTTTACAACTAGTCGATCCACACTTTTTTAACCAAATGACCACAGTGCATGGTTTGATAATGGTATTTGGTGCGGTAATGCCGGCATTTACAGGGCTTGCTAACTGGATGGTGCCTATGATGATCGGTGCACCCGATATGGCGCTACCACGGATGAATAACTGGAGTTTTTGGATATTACCATTCGCGTTTTTAATCTTGTTGGCTTCGTTACTTATGCCGGGTGGTGGCCCTGCATTTGGTTGGACTTTTTATGCGCCACTTTCAACGACCTATAGTAACGATAATACAGCCTTGTTTGTGTTTGCTATACATATCATGGGTATTAGTTCAATCATGGGGGCGATTAACGTTATTGTGACTATCGTTAATATGCGAGCGCCCGGCATGACATGGATGAAGTTACCACTGTTTGTGTGGACTTGGCTTATTACGGCATTTTTGTTGATTGCTGTGATGCCTGTTTTAGCAGGGGCGGTCACTATGGTGTTGACCGATAAATACTTTGCAACCAGCTTTTTTGATGCGGCGGGGGGCGGTGACCCTGTGATGTTCCAGCACATCTTTTGGTTTTTCGGTCACCCTGAAGTGTACATCATGATTTTGCCGGCATTTGGTATTATTTCAACCATCGTGCCGACCTTCTCACGCAAGAAGTTATTTGGCTACGCTTCTATGGTGTATGCGACCTCGTCGATTGCACTTTTGAGCTTTATTGTATGGGCACACCACATGTTCACCACAGGGATGCCTGTAGCCGGTGAGCTGTTCTTCATGTATGCAACCATGCTCATTTCGGTACCAACTGGGGTTAAAGTTTTTAACTGGGTTGCAACCATGTGGCGAGGCTCAATTAGCTTTGAAATTCCGATGATGTTTGCCATTGCCTTTATTGTGCTGTTCACCTTAGGTGGGTTCTCTGGTTTGATGCTGGCGATTACACCGGCAGATTTCCAGTATCATGATACTTACTTTGTGGTTGCGCATTTCCATTATGTATTAGTGACAGGGGCTGTGTTCTCAATTATGGCAGGAGCCTACTACTGGCTACCTAAATGGACTGGCAACATGTACAACGAAACACTTGCGAAATGGCATTTCTGGCTATCACTGATCAGTGTCAACGTGTTGTTCTTCCCTATGCACTTTGTTGGCCTTGCGGGTATGCCGCGCCGTATTCCTGATTACGCCCTTCAATTTGCTGACTTTAACGCCATTATCAGTATTGGTGGTTTTGCCTTCGGTTTATCACAGCTACTGTTCGTGCTTGTTGTTTTTAAATGCGCACGAGGCGGCGAAAAAGCACCTGCTAAGGTATGGGACGGTGCAGAAGGTTTAGAGTGGGAAGTTGATTCGCCCGCACCGTATCACACCTTTGAAACACCGCCGGAGATCAAATAATGAACCATGCACCTTTGCTCAAAAAGCTGTTGTTAGCATGCTTAGGTATGTTTGCATTCGCCTTTGCATTGGTGCCACTTTACGATGTGTTTTGTGATGTCACAGGTTTAAATGGTAAGCCATCACTCGAACAAGCAAAAGAGAGTGAAACGGTAAGCATAGACCGTCAAGTTGATGTGAGTTTTACAACGCATGCGCAAAGTGGTGCGCCTTTTGATGTGCAATCAGCTCAGTACAGTGTGGTTGTTCAACCAGGAGCGATGCGAGAAGTAAAGTTTACAGCAAAAAACACCAGTAATAACGACAAAGTGATGCAGGCTATTCCGTCTGTATCACCGGGAAAAGCAGCAAAATACTTACATAAAATCGCGTGTTTTTGTTTTGATCAACAACCACTAAAAGCGGGCGAAGAAGTTGAGTTTACCTTGTTGTTTTATGTTGATACGGAATTACCCGACGATGTAGAAGAGCTGACATTGTCCTATACCGTGTTTGATATTAGCGGGCAAGTTGTGGCTAAAAACGATTAAGCCGCCAAGCTAATTGCTAATTGGGAGCAAACAAAATGAGTCAAAATTACGAAAAATATTATGTTCCGGCCCAGAGCCCATGGCCAATAGTTGGTGCGATTGCAATGTTCTTAATTGCTGTCGGGGCAGGCCTGACAGTGATGCAAGTGAGCGCAGAAGCTAGCAGTGGTCAATATGTGTTGTATTTAGGCATTGCGATACTATGTTACATGCTGTTTAGCTGGTTTAAAAACGTCATCGAAGAATCACACAGTGGTTTATATTCAGCGCAAATGGATCGTTCATTTAGACAAGGAATGAGCTGGTTTATTTTTTCTGAAGTTATGTTTTTTATGGCATTTTTTGGTGCTCTGTTTTATGCCCGTATGATTTCAGTACCTTGGCTTGGTGGTGCTGGAAATAATGCCATGACCAATGAGGTACTCTGGCCAACGTTTGAAGCAGTATGGCCGTTGTTAACTACGCCTGCAGGTGATACAACTCAAGCAATGGGGTGGCAAGGTCTACCTCTTATTAATACGCTCATCCTACTCACCTCATCAGTCACTATCCACTTTGCTCACGTTGCAATGGAAAACAATAAGCGTGGTGCTTTAAAAGCATTTTTATCACTTACCGTGCTATTAGGCGCAATCTTTCTGGGTTTGCAAGTGTATGAATATATGCATGCATACCAAGATTTAGGTTTAACACTGGATGCTGGCGTTTATGGAAATACCTTCTTTTTATTGACGGGTTTTCATGGCATGCATGTGACGCTTGGGACCATTATTTTATTTGTCGTACTGCTAAGAATTTTTAAAGGCCACTTTACGAGCGAAAAGCATTTTGCATTTCAAGCGGCTGCTTGGTATTGGCACTTTGTAGATGTGGTGTGGTTGTGTTTATTTGTATTTGTGTACGTGCTGTAGCTTTGTGAAGCGGCGACGGGTTGGTGTGAATAAAGCCCAATTTCATTGCGGCAATAATGAGGAGCAGCACAATACCTGAAAACAGCACCCGACGACCTAAGTAATGCGACATGGGTTTCGAGTGCTCTTTTGCTGACATCATCACAAACAGCGCTCTAAATAGATTGAACAGAATATAAAGTAATAACAAAACAATAATGATTTTAATCATATTAGGTATTCCAAATGCAGTTAATTTTATGGCGTAAACAAAAGCTTAGCTCAATTATCGCAATGTGCGTTGTGATACTTGCAGTGCTTATTTGTTTACGACTAAGCGTTTGGCAATACCAGCGAGGCGAGCAAAAACAGCAGCAACTAAGCCAGTTAGCCGTTTCGAAAGAGCAAGGAGTTTTGAGCTGGCAAGAGCTGCAAAATTTACCTAGAGAGCTGAATAAAACGGGCTTGCAAGTCAAGGTCTCTGGCGAGGTAAATAAACAGCAGTACTGGTTACTTGATAATCAAATTTATCAGGGGCAAGTGGGCTATGACTTACTAGTCGCGATGACAATTGCAGGTGAAACCGCACCTTTAATCGTTAACTTTGGTTGGCTAAAAGCTCCAACAAACCGTAACCAGTTGCCAACCGTTGTGTGGCCAGAATCAACAAGGCTTACGGCCACAGTGCAATTGAAACAAGGCAACTTACAAGGTTTTACACTTGCCGATGATATTGGTGCAGAGCAAGGCTGGCCCAAGCGCATTCAAGGCATCGATTTAGCAATTTTTAGTGCTCAATTAGCAAAGCCCTTACAAGGCTTTATTGGTTATCGCAATGAAGCAGATGGTATAGCAACCCCGCATTATCAGAGTGTTGTGATGGGACCAGATAAACATTACGCCTATGCCGTGCAGTGGTTATTAATTGGCTTGGCTTGTGTGGTTATTGCTTATTTTGCGATGAGAAGGAGAGGTTATGAAAATAAACCCGCTTAGTTTATTCGTTTTATGCTGCTTTGTGCCGCTGGCACTTGCTTATGCAGCATTAAAGCTTGAGTGGTTACCGAGTGGTTCGAGTAATCATGGTGAGCTTTTAAGGGAGGAAGTGAAACTAGCTGATTGGCAACAAGGCGAGCCTAAACAATGGACTATTGCGCTCAATTATCCAAAAGAGTGCAGTGAAGTGTGTGAAAACCAATTAGCAAGTTTAGACAACCTCTACGTCGCTTTAGGGAAAAATCAGCAAAAAGTAGATGTGGCGGTACTGACGAATCAACAGCAGGTATCGGCTAATTGGCGTCAATTAGCAGTAAGTCCAGCGCTCAAAGCGGGAGACTTATATTTGGTTGATCACATGGGCTTGGTGGTTTTGCATTACCCCTATACGGCTGAGCCCGAACAAAACAGACTTATTCAAAAAGGCTTACTTAAAGATTTAAAAAAACTACTTAACTATGCGCGTTCAAGTTAAACCTCATTAAGGGGATAAAGATGTATAAAAATTATAAATATTTAGTCTTAATTACGGTTTTCTTTTCTATTTTGGTTGTTGGGCTCGGTGCTTATACACGGCTTAGTGATGCAGGGCTTGGTTGTCCTGATTGGCCAGGGTGCTATGGGTTTTTGACTGTACCAAAACATGAAACTGCTCTGTTACATGTTGAACAAAACTACCCTGATATGATGTTTGAGGCAGCAAAAGCCTGGAAAGAGATGATCCATCGCTATTTTGCTGGTGCCCTTGGTCTACTGATTCTAGCTTTGTTTGTTTTTGCATGGTTAAAACGTCAATATCCAAATACGCCAGTTAAACTGCCATTAGCGCTATTACTGCTGGTGATTTTCCAGGCTGCATTAGGCATGTGGACAGTCACCATGAATTTACAACCCTTGGTCGTAATGGGGCATTTGCTAGGCGGCTTTAGTATTCTATCCTTGCTTTTTCTTCTTTATTTACGGCTAACAACAAAGCCGATTGCAGGAGGTGATGCAGGAGCAAGACCATATTATCGCTTAGCGCTTGTTGGTTTAGTGGTTTTGGTTTTACAAATCGCATTAGGCGGTTGGTTGGCTGCAAACTATGCAGCTCCTCATTGTAATGGCTTACCTTTATGTAGCTACGGACAACCGTTTTCGTTAAAGAGTGTGTTTCAGCTTCCACTTGAACATAGCACTTACGAGTATGGTGTGCTGTCACAACAGGCTCGTATGTCGATTCACTTACTGCATCGCATTTGGGCGTTAGTCACTTGTGTGGTGCTAGCGCTTATTATGTGGCGTATATATTCACAGAGTTTTTCCAGAAAAATTAAGCATTGTACAGTAACAGTATTAGTCGCCTTATTGTGCCAAATCTGTCTCGGCCTTGCTGTTGTGCATTGGCACTTTCCATTAAGTGTAGCGCTTGCTCATAACCTGATGGCTGCACTGTTATTGTTGAGCATGGTACGTCTGTGCTTTCATTTAAAAGCAAGAACTTAGGAGGCTATTATGGCGATATTATTAAGCACAGAAAAGTCGTTAATCAGTCAATCAACAGAGCGATTGAAGGATTATCTTGCCATTAGTAAGTTTAAAGTTGTTGCTATGCTTGTTTTAACTGCATGGGTCGGTTTAGCGCTTGCGCCTGATGTGGGGCGAGGGTTGTTTGTTCAATTAGCCAGTTTGCTTGGAATTGGCCTGTTATCTGCGGCAGCAGCGGTGATAAATCATGTTGTAGATAGTGAAATAGATAGCAAAATGGCGCGAACCCGTCATCGCCCTGTTGCTAAAGGACGTTTAAGTAAGCAGCATGCGCTGAGTTTTGCTGCGATAATTGGCTCACTTGGTTTCACTATGCTCATAGTCTGGGCAAATACATTAACTGCCGTGCTAACTTTATTTGCACTGGTTGGTTATGCCTTTATTTATACCTCTTTTTTAAAGCGAGCAACACCGCAGAATATTGTGATTGGTGGCTTAGCTGGCGCGATGCCACCGTTATTGGGCTGGGTGTCTGAAACAGGTCACATGGCAGCAGCGCCTTGGCTGTTGGTAATGATTATTTTTACTTGGACACCGCCGCACTTTTGGGCACTCGCGATTGCTCGAAAAAGCGATTATGAACGGGCAAAAATTCCAATGCTGCCCGTGACTCATGGTATTGAATTTTGTAAAACCTGCGTTGTAGCTTATTCAATATTGTTAGCCTTGGTCTGCGTATTACCATACCTGATTGGAATGTCGGGAGTAATTTACTTACTTGCGGCATGTGCCTTGAATACGGTGTTTATTTACAAAGCGCTGAAACTAAAAATTGCCCCTAAAGATGACACCGCAATGGATTTATTTCGTTTTTCAATTGTCCATTTAATGCTACTCTTCATCGCCTTATTTATTGATAAATGGTTAGTTTTATGACTCGAATAGGCGCTTTTTTGTGTTTGAGTGCGGTAGTGTTTGTAACCGGTTGTGGTAAAAGCAACACCGCTCCTGAGGTCGAAGCACTGGTGTATGAGCAAGCAAAGCCGATTAGTCCGTTTTTATTAACCGATCAACATGGTGAGCCCACTGATAACAGCCAGTTTATGGGACATTGGAATTTAGTCTTTTTAGGCTACACCAGTTGCCCAGATATTTGCCCAATGACATTGGCAAAGTTAACAGCAGTACAAAAGCAGTTAAGCCAAGATTACCAAGTGCAAGTGTGGTTTGTAGCAGTTGATCCAAAGCGCGATACCACTGAAAAACGAAAAGCCTATATTGATTACTTTAACCCTGAGTTTCTTGCTGTATCAGGCCCCCATAAGCAACTTTTCCCCTTTGTTAGGGAGCTTGGCTTAATTTACGCAATTAATGATAGTGATGAGCAGGAATATGCCGTTGACCACAGTGCCTCTGTGGTGATGGTTGATGCAAACGGCGCCGTTCGGGCTATTTTTAAGCCTGAGTTTAAGGCTGGTAGTGTGCCATTAATCAACGCCACGACATTGACTGAAGAGTTCCGAAAAATTGCAGATTATTACGTAAATTGATTTTTTTAATATTTTGTAAAAGTTTGCTCGAAAGAAAAGCTTTATTTTTTGCAATAAATGTCTAAGCTACTAAAAAATTTTACTATTTTTTGATTCAAATTATGGCATTTTCATTAACTAGGACTAAGCTTTTGTTATGAGTTGCTTTGAACGGGGAAAGTATTAAGAATGTTAAAGCTCCCTACAGAATTAGCTATTACTCAGGTCGAGTCATTACATCAAGATTTACTGCATGAATTATCTGCAAACGATGATATCTGTCTTGATATTAGTGAGGTTACTCGGGCTGACACGGCGTCGGTTCAGCTGTTATGTGCGTTACAAAAACATTTACTCTCTGTGCATCATAAAATTATATGGGTGGGCGAGAGCGAGCCATTGCAGCAGGCAATAAATAGTTTGGGTTTAGGCCATTATCTTGTGCTTGAAAATGCCAATTAAGAGGTTTATATGAAAAGAATTTTAGCAGTTGATGATTCAGCATCTATGCGCCAAATGGTTGGCTTTACGCTTAAAAAGGCAGGGTTTGATGTAACGGAAGCAAAAGATGGCAGTGAGGCATTAAGTATTGCCAAACAGCAAGGTTTTGATGCTGTCATTTCCGACGTTAACATGCCGGTAATGGATGGTATTACACTGATTCGCGAGTTACGCAGCTTACCTAACTATAAGTTTACGCCATTGCTAATGCTCACCACTGAGTCAGGTTTAGACAAAAAAACAGAAGGTAAAGCAGCGGGTGCTACTGGGTGGATTGTTAAACCTTTTAACCCAGAGCAATTGTTAGCGGTATTGAAAAAAGTGATTCGCTAACAATAGGAGCGAGGCATGAGTATAGATCTAAGCCAATTTTTTGAAGTGTTCTTCGAAGAAAGCTTTGAAGGACTTGATGCGATGGAAGCTGAGTTATTAAACTTGGTTCCCGGCGAAGAAGATCAGGAAACTATAAATACTATTTTCCGTGCCGCGCATTCAATTAAAGGAGGTAGTGGTACTTTTGGTTTTAGTGCTGTTGCAGATTTTACTCATGTCCTAGAAACTCTGTTAGATCAAATACGTGAAGGTTCACGAGACTTAACAGCGGAACATGTTAATTTACTCCTAAAGTCAGTCGATTGTTTACGTGCATTACTCAGAGCCTTACAAGCTGAACAACAACCTGATTTAGCGGAAGCGGATGAACTTCGAATAAAATTTGAAGAAATCCTTGGTATGCGTGCAGCGAGTCAGGCATCGGAACAAGTCGAAGAAACAGTTGCCGAAAGCAGCTTTAATACTTACCAAATCGACTTTAAACCCCATCATCATTTATTCAAAACGGGTAATGAACCTCTTTATATGATCAGCGAGTTAGCTGAACTTGGTGAGCTTGAAACACATGCTTTTCAAGATGGTATTCCCGACATTACTAATTACGCACCAGAAGATTGCTTTTTAGCCTGGCGATTCTTCTTAACCACAGACAAAGAGCAAAGCAGTATTGAAGAAATCTTTGAGTGGGTCGAAGATGATGCCGATATCTCTATTACACTGTGTGGGGGTTTGTTTGGTGCTGAGGTAGAGCCATCATCAGCAAGTGAGCCGGCAAAGGAAACGAACACCAACACAGTTGAACCGATTGCTAAAGCAAGTACTGATGCTAAAAAAGCGGCGCCAGTAAAAACGGCGACCGCAAATGCAGAGTCAACGTCTATACGGGTTGGTATCGACAAAGTTGATTCACTCATCAATATGGTGGGTGAGTTAGTTATCACACAAGCTATGTTAAGCCAGCTTGGTGAGCAGGAGATAACCGAAGCAACGATCGCCTCGTTGCAAGAAGGTTTGGCTCAATTGGCACATAACACACGTGATTTACAAGAAAACGTCATGCGTATTCGCATGTTACCGATTAGTTTTGTATTTAGTCGCTTTCCGCGCTTGGTTCGAGATATCTCACAAAAGCTTGATAAACAGGTTGAATTGAAACTACTTGGTGAACAAACCGAGCTTGATAAAACAGTGATGGAAAAGCTGTCTGATCCTATGGTCCACCTCGTAAGAAACTCTCTTGATCATGGCTTAGAAACCGTAGATAAACGTGTTGCGGCAGGTAAGGATCCTGTTGGTACAGTGACACTTAATGCGTTTCATCAAGGTGGTAATATTGTGATTGAGATTATGGATGATGGACAAGGCCTAAATACTACCAAAATACGTGAAAAAGCGATTAAAAATGGTCTGATCTCAGAATCAGATGATTTATCTGACAATGAAGTTAATGAGCTTATATTTTTACCTGGCTTTTCCACCGCAGATCAAGTGAGTGATTTGTCTGGCCGTGGTGTGGGTATGGATGTTGTACGTCGCAATATTGAAGCACTGAGTGGCTCTGTTGAAGTGTCATCTGCCCCAGGTGTTGGTTCAACCTTTACAATTCGCTTGCCATTGACGTTGGCAATTCTCGATGGGCAATTAGTACGTGTTGCCGAGCACACTTATATTATTCCGCTGATTTCGATTATCGAGTCACTGCAAATAGATATCACAAAAGTTAGCCGAGTTGGGAAAGATCTCGACGTATTGCGCTTACGTGATGAATACATTCCTATTTTACGGTTGTACAACATATTTAATCACCAAGGAGCGATTGAAACGTTGGATAAGACCTTGCTGGTGGTTGTAGAAAGCGATAACCAAAAAGTGGGCTTGTTAGTTGATGACTTATTGTCGCAACAACAAGTCGTTATAAAAAGTTTAGAGGCTAATTATCAAAAAGTAGATGGTGTCTCAGGGGCAACAATTTTGGGCGATGGTCGAGTTTCATTAATTGTGGATATTAGTGGCTTAATTAAATTGTCAGGACTGAGAAAACCTGGCAGCCAAGAATTAATCATCGAGTCAAAAGCGAATTTGGAGGCATCATGATAGCACAGCACGATGACCTGCATAACAAGCTTAATTTAGAACAAAATCAAGATGTAAAACAGTTTCTAACTTTCTTTATGGCTGAAGAAGAGTACGGAGTTGATATTTTAACGGTGCAAGAAATTCGCAGTTGGGAAGAGATCACTGTAATCCCTAACTCCCCTGATTTTGTTAAAGGGGTAATCAATTTGCGCGGCACCATAGTGCCTATTATCGATTTGCGACTTCGCTTTGGTATTCCAGCCATTGAGTATGGGCCATTGACTGTTGTTATTGTTTTAAAAGTAAAGTTAGAAAACGCGAGTAAAATTATGGGCATCGTTGTCGATGCTGTTTCGGATGTCTATAGCATTGCTGAGCATGAAGCTAAAGCGGTGCCGCATTTGTCAGACTCAGATAATGCGCAATATGTTGCGGGTTTGGTCAATGTGGGTGAGAAAATGGTTGCGCTATTGGACCTACAAAAAACAATGGACATTTAACTGGGTAGATTAACAAGAAGGTGAAGGGTATGGGTTGGTTTAGCAGTCCTAAAAATGTTGAGTCGAACAATGATTTAATTGTTACGGCACTAAACAAGTCGCTTGCAGTAATTGAATTTCAGCCGACAGGATCGATTATTACAGCCAATGCTAATTTTTTAAGCGTAATGGGCTATCGACTTGAAGAAATTCAGGGACAACATCATGCTATATTTGTCGCTGATGATGAATCAAAAAGCCCTGAGTACCAGCAGTTTTGGCAGCGCTTACGAAACGGTGAATTTATTTCTGACGAATTCAAACGTTTTGGTAAAGGTGGCAAAGAAATCTGGATTCAAGCCACATATAACCCGATTATTGATGGTAACGGCAATGTCATCAAAGTCATCAAATTTGCAACCGATATCTCCGCACAGAAAGAGTTAGAAAAACAATCGAAACGTGATGCTGATCTGTCTAATGCATTACGAGTATGCCAAGCGAATGTGATGATTGCCGATAACGATCTGAAAATTATATTCGTGAATGAGCAAGTAAAACAAATGCTACAAGCACGCGAGTCGACCTTACAGACAGTGCTGCCAAGCTTTTCAGTGTCTAACTTAATCGGTACATGTGTTGACGATTTTCATAAACAGCCAAGCCATCAACGTGAGTTATTGAAATCATTAAAAGAACCTTATAAAACAACGTTACGTTTGGCTGGTCTTATTTTTAGCCTGATTGCAACGCCTTGGTTAAGTGCATCAGGTAAGCGTTTAGGAACAATTGTTGAATGGCAAGATATCACTGATCGAGTGAATAAAGCCGAAGCTGAAAAACGTGAAGCGGAAGAGAATTTGCGCGTACGTCGCGCACTTGACCGTGTAGCTACTAACACTATGATTGCAGACTCTGGGAATAACATCATTTATATGAACGAGGCCGTTCTTAATATGATGAAAATCGCAGAAAGTGATTTACGGAAAGACTTGCCGAATTTCAACAGCAATAATTTGATTGGTCAAAATATTGATGTATTTCACAAAAATCCGGCACATCAACGCAACATGCTAGCTAAATTAAGCAGTACTTACAGTACGGAAATTCAAGTCGGTGGTCGCACCTTTGGTTTGGTTGCGAACCCTATTTTCACTCCTGAAAATGAGCGTATTGGTACTGTTGTTGAGTGGGAAGATAGAACGGCTGAAGTCGCGATTGAAAAAGAGATTGCGGGTCTTGTTTCTGCTGCAGGTAAAGGTGACTTAGAAGCCCGTGTTGAAGAGACGGGTAAACAAGGCTTCTTCTTACGGTTAGCGCAAGGTTTAAATAGCCTTGTAAGCATTGTTGATGATGCAGTTAAAGATACAGGCAATATGCTGGATGCCATGGCGAATGGTGACTTATCAAAACGTATTGAGCAAGACTACCAAGGTTCATTTGAGAAGCTAAAACGTGATGCAAATGCCACGGCTGATAAGCTTACTGAAGTGATTAATCGCATTAATACCTCAGCAACTCTGGTTGCAAGTGGCGCAGAAGAAATCTCACAAGGTAATGCTGATTTAAGTCAACGAACTGAAGAGCAAGCTTCATCACTTGAAGAAACAGCATCTAGTATGGAAGAGATGACCAGTACGGTTCGCCAAAATGCGGATAACGCAAAAGAAGTGAACGAGCTGGCAGAAGAAACACGCACGAAAGCACAAAAAGGCGGTGAAGTTGTAAACCGTGCTGTAGTGAGTATGTCTGCAATTAACGAATCAAGTAAGAAAATTGCAGATATCATTAGTGTTATTGATGAAATCGCTTTCCAAACAAATTTACTCGCATTGAATGCTGCTGTTGAAGCTGCACGTGCAGGTGAGCAAGGTCGAGGCTTCGCAGTTGTTGCAGGTGAAGTTCGTAATCTAGCGCAGCGCTCTGCAGCGGCTGCAAAAGAAATTAAAGAATTGATCCGAGACAGTGTTGGAAAAGTTGAAGACGGTACATTACTCGTTAATGAGTCAGGTTCAACATTACAAGAAATTGTTACAGCGGTGCAACGAGTGACTGCGATGATTTCTGATATTGCTCAAGCATCAGAAGAGCAAAGCTCTGGCATTGAGCAAGTTAATAAAGCAATTACACAAATGGACGAGATGACTCAGCAAAATGCTGCTTTAGTTGAGCAAGCATCTGCGGCAGGGGAATCAATGGCAGAACAAGCAAATGACATGCGACGCTTATTAAACTTCTTCTCGTTATCGAAAGAAGAAGTAGATGTCTCGAGTCGAGTAAGTGCAGCACCTGCGGCTAAGCAATCGAACTCGCCTGTACGTCCAGCACCGAAAGGCAATAACTTTGTTGACCCTAGCGATGAATGGGAAGAGTTCTAATACTCTTCCCTATTAACAGAAAAAACTAGGTTATGTAGTGTATCTAATGTCTAGGCTGCAGGGTCAAAAACATGAAAGAGTTTTTATTAACAGATAGTGACTTTAAAGCTATTTCGTCGCAAGTTTATGATGCTTGTGGCATTGTTTTGGCCGAACATAAGCGCGAGATGGTTTACTCGCGCTTAGCCAGACGAATCCGACATCATAAACTAAAAAGCTTTAAAGAATATTTAGACTTTCTTGAAGAAAATAAAGAACGAGAGTTTAGCGAGTTTATTAATGCGATAACTACTAATCTAACGTCTTTTTTTCGTGAGCCTCATCACTTTAACTACTTAAAAAACACCATTGTTCCAAAACTACTTGTGAGTAATGCTAAGCATAAACGTGTACGTGTTTGGTCTGCTGGGTGTTCAACGGGGGAAGAGCCATACACTATTGCAATGACATTAAGTGGTTTGTTTCCTTCTGATTGGGATGTGAAAATACTAGCCACTGATCTTGACTCGAACGTATTAGCCAAAGCTCAAGCGGGAACATACACAGCGTCGAATGTTAATGGTTTAGAGAAAGCTCAACTAAAGCGCTGGTTTTTAAAAAGTCATGATGGGCAGTTATACAAAGTTAAGCCAGAGCTACAAAAAAACATATTTTTCAAAAGGTTAAATTTACTTCAAGGTTGGCCAATGAAGGGACCATTTGATGTTATTTTTTGCCGAAACGTGGTTATCTATTTTGATAAACCAACAAAAGATACGCTGTTCAAGCGTTATTATGACCTACTGACCGACTCAGGCCATTTATTCCTGGGGCATTCGGAAACACTGGGTAAGGATCACAAAGAGTTTAAGAATTTAGGCCAGACGATTTATCTAAAAGGTGGTCTATGAGCAATCATTTTAAACCTGTGTTACCTGGTTTCGAGCATGTTAAACGATTTTGGGATAACCAGAGACAAAAAGTGGTCGCAAAGGTTTTGCCTGGCGAGTTTTATGTATCAAAAACAGATGAACTGATTACCACGGTGCTTGGTTCATGTATTGCCGCATGTATTTATGATGAAGGACTCGGCATAGGTGGCATGAATCACTTTATGTTGCCAATGGAAAAAGGGGTCGACCCAGCGAATGCACATAGCTTAAATTGTCGCTATGGTAACTGGGCAATGGAGTATCTGATCAATGAAATCTTGAAAAATGGTGCTTCAAAACGTAATTTAAAAGTCAAACTGTTCGGTGGCGGTAAAATTATTCGCTCAATGACAGACATAGGAGTAGGCAATATTCGTTTTGCAAATGCCTATATACTTGAGGAAGGATTAGATTTAGTATCTCATGATGTGGGTGGCCCTTGGCCTCGAAAAGTATTATTTAATCCACAAACAGGTTCAGCGCAGGTGAAAAAAATGCGTGAATTACATTCTGATAAGCTTGAAAAACGTGAAATTAAATACTTACACGATATTGAGCATCAAGATGCTGAAACGAATATTGAATTATTTTAGGAGCGCATATGATCAAAGTACTCATTGTTGATGATTCTGCTTTGATCCGTGGTTTGCTCAAGGAAGTACTGGAACAAGCCGATGATATTCAGGTTGTTGGTGTTGCAGAAGATCCTTATCAGGCACGAGATTCTATTAAACGGCTAAATCCTGATGTATTAACACTTGATATAGAAATGCCAAAAATGGATGGGTTGAGTTTTTTAAAAAATTTAATGCGCCTACGTCCTATGCCTGTTGTGATGATCTCTACCCTAACTCAAAAAGGCTCGCCAATCACACTTGAAGCACTAGAGATTGGTGCGGTCGACTTTATTGCAAAACCAACTGCAAATGTATCAGAAAATATTCAACGCTACGCTCACTTATTACAACAAAAAGTACGCACAGCGGCTTCTGCCAGAGTACGTACCTTTAAAGCGCAAAAGGTGGAAGATGATAAATCTTTAACTTCTTTGCAGTTTAAACAGAATGCTGTTTTGGCGATTGGCGCTTCAACAGGGGGAACCGAAGCAATTAAAGAAGTGCTGGTTCGTATGCCAGAAAATTGCCCACCTATAGTGATCACTCAGCATATTCCGCCGGTATTTAGTACCTCATTTGCGATGCGTATGGATCGAACGTGTAAAATTAACGTCAAAGAAGCTGAACAGGGTGATAAATTAAAGCCGGGTTGGGCTTATATTGCACCGGGCGATCAGCATTTAAGTGTTGTTAAAAAAGGCAGCGCTCTATATTGCCAACTCGATGCTAATGAGCTGGTAAATCGCCATCGTCCAGCTGTCGATGTGTTGTTTAATTCACTTGTTATAGCTTGCCCTAAAGTAACTGTTGCAGCATTGCTAACCGGTATGGGAAGTGATGGCGCTCAAGGCTTACTGGCGTTAAAACAAGCGGGTGCTTATACAATTGCACAAGATGAATTGTCGTCAGTGGTGTGGGGAATGCCAAAAGCCGCAGTGGAGCTCAATGCGGCTCATGAAGTTGTGCGCCTTGATAAAGTGACGGCACAAATGCTGAAACAGGCTATTACTGCGTGATAACCCAAGGTTGTGAAAACCAATAATAGCTGCCTTTTTTCGCGATTGAAGGGGCTGTGCAGTTAAAGCGAGAGCGACCTTTTTTCAGTTTTTCAGGTGAGGTGATCTTCACCGTATCTTTGCTAAGCCAAGCTAAATCTGCTTGGCCAATACCTGAAACATAACAAGCAAACTGACTTTTATGAAAATCTTGCATATCAAATTGCATCGTTAAACTAGGTGGGTTTTCGTCTGTCACACTATCTGAGTAGGTAAGCTGTTTGATAGTGAATGCTTGTGAGTCGAGTTTAGTGGCAAGCGTATCAAGCTTTGAATAAAAGCCTGATGCCGGAAAACGTGGTAATCGAGTAAAGTCAGAATGGATCCCTACAGCACCCGAATGCTGACCTATACCAACAAACCCGAGTGATTTAACTAACTGCTGTAATGAATTATTAAACTCGCCATAAGGGTAAGCAAGGTATTTATAATCATGACCAATTTCTTCTTTTATGCGCTGCTGGGCAGATAGAATGTCGTTCTTAGTACGCGCAAGCCATGCTTGCTCAGTTTCGTCTGGCTGTTTGCGATGCAAGTAATTATGAGTTTGCGTGTGGTTGCTAATTAAGGCGCCTTTACTTGATAGCTCTTTTAGCTGTTGCCAGGTCATCACATAGCTTTTGCCTTCATCAATAAGTTCAGGGTTTACGAAAATAGTATACGGATAGCCAAACTTTTCTAAGATAGGAGCAGCTTCTTCGTAATTGTTTTTATAGCCATCATCGAAGGTAATAGCGACAGTTTTATCTGTTAAAGGGTGTCCCGCTTGTAACGAGGTGATGAGGTCATTTAATGGAATAACTTTGAAGTTATTGTCTTTTAAATATTGCATGTGTTCAGTGAATGTTTCGCTGCTGACACTGGTTACCGCAGGAAGGCTTTCACTGACGTGATGATACTGTAGAATGACTGCGCCATGGGCACGCAAAGATAAACCTAACAGGACTGCAAATACTACATGAAACATTTTCTTAAACGTCATAAGGCACACCATAAAAGTTTACTGTTATTAGCCGGTCCGATGATTTTATCAAATATTACCGTGCCACTGTTAGGTTTAGTTGATACTGCTGTAATCGGTCATCTAGGAAGCGCTCACTATTTGGCTGGTATAGCACTCGGTTCAGCAGTTATTTCGTTATTATTTTGGCTAGCAGGCTTTTTACGCATGAGTACCACAGGTTTGGTTGCACAGGCCTATGGAAAACACGATCACAGCTTACTTGCTGAGCTATTAAAGCGCAGCTTGCTACTAGCAACAGCGGTTGCGCTGCTATTAATAGCGCTGAGTATACCTATTCAATCCTTAATGGCATATTTATCAAATGCCAATGAAGCTGTTTTAGAACAAGCAAATAGCTATTTTTCGATTCGTATTTTTAGTGCACCTGCCGCCTTATGTAACTTGGTGTTGCTTGGTTGGATGTTAGGAGTGCATTATGGCCGGGGGCCATTTTATTTATTACTTATTACTAACATAACCAATATCGTGCTTGATATTTATTTTGTAGTGTTTCTTGATTGGGGCGTTGCAGGAGCTGCGTGGGCATCTTTAATTGCTGATTATATTGCGCTTGCTTTTGCACTTATGTTAGTTGCACAACTAGCTAAAAAACAAGGTGTTAACCTTGCTGTGAAAGACTGGTTAAGTGTTGCTAAGTTACTTGATTTAGTGAGCTTAAATCGTGATATTTTTATTCGCTCACTAGCACTGCAATTATGTTTTAGTTTTATGACTTTTTATGGCGCACGTATCGGCGAAACAACCTTGGCAGCCAATGCTGTTTTGCTAAACTTTTTAATGTTGGTGAGCTTTGCACTAGATGGTATTGCTTATGCGAGTGAGGCAAAGGTCGGCAAGGCTAAAGGTGAGCACAGCGCTAAGCAGATTCAATTATGGGTTAACTTGAGCTTGTTTTGGGGCGGGTTATTTGCGCTGTTTTATAGCCTTATATTTTTACTATTTGGCGAGGCTATTATTCGCTTACTTACCGATGTTCCAGAAGTTATTGAAATGGCAACAGATTACTTGCCTTGGGTAATTATATTGCCTATTGCGGCGATGGGGTGTTTCTTATTTGATGGCGTATTTGTGGGGTTAACCCGTGCCAAAGACATGCGTAACACTATGCTATTTAGTGCTGTAGTGGGCTTTTTCGGGCTGTTTTGGTTAGTGAGTAGCTGGCAAAATCATGGTTTATGGTTTGCGATGACCAGCTTCATGCTAATGCGCGGATTAACTCTTTGGTTTCGCTACCGTAAAATTGTCAACAACCAGCAATTATTAGAGTAAATTATTTCCACAAATCGGGGTCATGATCTTTTGGGGATGAGCGTTCTAAAACTTGCGCAAACCGATTGGCAAAAATGCCTAGGTAACCCCAACCAGCAAAGAATAAAGCTATTGCTAATACGACTAAGCCGATTAATTGAAAAAATGCGGGTCCATAGTAGCCTATGGCAATAAAAATCACGGCTAGCACAAAGAGTGCTAGGCCGCGAAGAAAGCGTTTTAAGCTTAACTTGGGGTCGCTACCTAAGCGAAATACCCACTTTTTAAGCATGCTTTAGAGACCGGTTAGTAGTAAGAATGCTCACCAGATTGGTGATCAGTGATGTCTCTTACACCATTGATTTCATCAAACTTGGCAATCATTTCTTTTTCGATGCCTTCTTTTAGTGTGACATCAATCATTGAACAACCGTTACAGCCACCGCCAAATTGCAGTACTGCAATGCCATCAGCAGTAATTTCTACTAGGCTAACTTGGCCGCCGTGGTTAGCGAGCTGTGGGTTCACTTCAGTTTCAAGCATGTGTTGTACACGCTCTTGTAATGACGCATCATCGCTAAGTTTACGTGCTTTTGCATTTGGTGCTTTAAGTGTTAACTGAGTACCCATTTTGTCAGTTACAAAATCGATTTCAGCTTCTTCTAAGAAAGGGGCACTTTCAGCATCAACAATGGCATCAAAACCATTAAATGGTAGACGAATATCAGTCGCTTCAACGGCGTCTTCAGGGCAGTAAGAAACACCACACTCAGCCTGCGAAGTACCTGGATTTACAACAAAAACACGAATGTTAGTTTGTTCAGCTTGGTCTGCTAAAAGTTTAGCAAAATGAGATTGTGCAGATTCAGAAATAGAGATCATAAAACGGACTATACTTGACTAAATTACTCGGATACTGCCTATCATACTCCGCTCATCGTGTTGTCGCCAGTGTTGAGCGTAAAAAGTTGCATCTATTTTATCGAATGGTAGCGTTAAAACATCAAATAATTATGGGTGCTATCTATGCGTTTTATAATAACAATATTAACTATGCTAGTGAGCGTTAGCGCATTAGCAAAACCTCTTTCTTATTACTTTGAACAAGATGTGAAATTTGACCCAAATATTCCTACCCCTGAGCAGGTACTAGGTTATGAGGTGGGTGAGTGGCATGTGCGACATGATCAGCTTGTGCAATATATGCAAATTCTGGCCGAAAAAAGTGACCGAATGAACTTTAAAGTAATTGGTCGCACTCACGAGCAACGTCCGCTGGTGATGTTAACGATTACTGCACCAGACAAGCTAGGCCAAGTTGAATCTATTCGTAAAGCTCATTTAGCGCGTTTAAATGGTGGTGCTACAGACTCAAGCAAACAGCCGGCGGTTGTTTGGATGGGTTACAGCGTACATGGCAATGAATCATCAGGTAGCAATGCATCGCTATTGGTTGCCTATTATTTGGCCGCTGCACAAGGGCCAGAAATTGACACCTTACTGAATAACACGGTTATTTTGCTCGACCCATCATTAAACCCCGATGGCTTAGCGCGTTTTGCAAATTGGGCAAACAGCAACCGTGGTATGAAGTTGTCATCAGATCCACAAACTCGCGAGCATATCGAAAGTTGGCCAAGCAGTCGTACTAACCATTACTTGTTTGACTTAAACCGTGATTGGTTATTGCTGCAACACCCTGAATCACGTGCACGTATCGCACAGTTTCACCAGTGGAAGCCAAATATACTGACTGACTTCCACGAAATGGGCCCGAATAGCACGTATTTTTTTCAGCCAGGGATCCCAACTCGTAAACACCCAATCACGCCTGAAGAAAACGTTACGCTGACTAAAGCAATTGCAAATTATCATGCAAAGACACTTGATGAGCATAATGCGCTTTACTTCACTGAAGAAAGCTTTGATGACTTTTACTATGGTAAAGGCTCAACTTACCCAGACGTAAATGGCGGTGTAGGTATTTTATTTGAACAAGCAAGCTCACGTGGTCACTTACAAGAAACCATCAACGGCCCGTTAAGTTTTCCGTTTACGATTAAAAATCAGTTATTAACTAGCTTGTCGACGTTCCAAGCGGCGATTGATAACCGTGCTGACTTACTTGATTATCAAGCCAAATTTTACAACAAAGCGATAGATCTTGCTGGCGATGAAGACTTCAAAGGTTATGTTGTTAAAGGTGGTGCTGATACGAGTCGCATGCAGTACTTCCTTGATTTATTGAAGCAGCATCAAATTAATGCGTATGTGCTCGAAGAGCCGTTAAAAGTAAATGGTCAAAGCTTTTCTGAAAAAAGTTACTATGTGCCATTAGCACAGCCGCAATTTCGTTTAATTAAAGCGATTTTTAGTGAGCAACAGCGTTTTGTTGATAATACGTTTTATGATGTATCTGGCTGGACTCTTGCGCATGCTTTCAATCTAGAGTTTGCAAAAGTAAGCAGCAATTGGGGCTTAAATGTTGCTAAAGAGCCTTGGCAACAGCCTGTAAAATCAAGCTATGCAGCATTACCACAAAGCTATGCTTATGCATTCAAATGGGATGATTATTTAGCGCCAAAAATGCTTAATAGCTTACTCGAACAAGGTGTAAAAGCGCGTGTGGCATTAAGCCCACTCACAGCAAAAACGCCTATGGGTGAGATTGCTTTTGAGCCTGGAAGTATCCTTGTGCCTGCAGGTCTGCAAACAGATAGCAACTGGGTTAGCTATTTAAACCAAGCACAAAACGAGTTTGGCATTGAAATTACACCAATTAGTTCTGGCTTAACGGTAAAAGGTGCTGACTTGGGCTCTCGTTCAATGGCGGTAGTGAAAGCGCCGAAAGTGCTATTAGTCGGTGGTGAAGGGAGCAGCCAGTATGAGCTTGGCGAGGTATGGTATTACCTAGACCGTTTCGTTGGCACAGCGCCAAGCATTGTTGAAATGCAACGTCTTGATGATATTGATCTCGAAAACTACAGCCATATCATTCTAGCGCACGGTAATTACAATCGTCTTGATGATGCAACGAAAGTGGCAATTAAGTCGTGGGTTCGTAAAGGCGGAGTTATTTGGGGACACAAAGGCGGAGCTAAGTTCCTAGCCGATCAACAATTATTAAAGGCTAATTACTTATCTCGTCGTGATGTAGCCAGCGCCTTTGATACAACAGGGCTCACCTATGCTGATAAGGATGACCTCGCTGGTCGTCAGCGTATTGCGGGTGCAATTTTTAATACCTCAGTGGACTTATCTCACCCACTGACGTATTCGCTGAACCGTAATACATTACCTGTATTTAAGAATAGCACTTGGTTACTTGAGAAATCAGACGCACCTTTTGTTAACGTACTTACTTACACAGACAAGCCGCTTTTAGCTGGCTTTACTGATGACGTAAACGTGGAGCAAGTAGCGGGTGCAGCAGGACTGATAGCACACTCATACGGTAAGGGTAGTGTCATTGGTATGACTGATAACCCAGTATTTCGTGGTTACTGGTACGGCACTAGTCGATTACTGAGCAATGCATTATTTTTTGGTAACGCATTCTATGCCTCAGCTGACTAATCACCTTTAATGTGCACCTAACGGAGTTAAGCAGGTAAGCATAGCCCACACCTGTTTAGCTCCGGCTTCTTTAATGACCTCAGTCGCTGCATTTAAAGTTGCGCCAGAGGTCATCACATCATCAATGATTGCCACGGTTTTTGCAGACAAATCCTGCTGGCAAATAAACGCACCCTTTAAGTTTTTAATTCTGTTCGTTTTACTGAGCTTTGATTGTGCTTTTGTAGCTTTTAGCTTTTGAAGAGGCGAAATAATAGGCTCATTTTGTGTTTGGAGTACAGGCAACCATGTTTGACTGACTTGGTTGAAGCCACGGGTTAAAAATCGCTGTTTATGTAAGGGCATTATAATAAAAGCGTCTGGCCAGTGGATATTTACTTTGCGAGCAACTGCAAGTTGCTGGCTAATGATTTGTTGTAGAGCAATCTTATAATACTGTTGGTCATTAAATTTTAACTGCTTTAACCATTGATTTAAGGGCGCTTGGTACCAAGCGCAGGCAATTAAGTGGTCAAACTGACAGTCAGGAAAAGCATCACAGACATCAGGCCTGTGTAACAGGTTTGGGTGGCGTTCTAAATCAAATAAGCTTAGATCTTGCAAACAATAACTGCATAAAGCATGGTTAGGATTAATATGGCTGTTACAGCCAATACAAAAGTTTGGAAATAACGTGTCTAAACCTAGTTTTAAAGCATGGGTTAAACGAGACATTGCATTCATTCCTTTAAACGCTATCATGAGCGCTAAGTGTGGTCTGGAATGATGAAATATGCAAAATGATATGGTGTTACTACATGGTTGGGGAATGAACCAAGGCGTGTGGCAAGTAATAATGCCTGAACTGGAATTTTTCCATGATGGTGAGGTTCGTTGCTTGGATTTACCGGGATTTGGTAATGCACAAAGCTGCCCAGCCCCTTACACCTTGCATGCCGCTGCTGAGCAACTTAGTGAGCAATTGAATGAAGGGTCATTACTCGTTGGTTGGTCATTAGGTGGATTATTTGCTTTGTACATTGCAGCTCATTGGCCAGAAAAGGTGGCTAAAGTTGTGCTTGTTGCATCAACGCCTTTCTTTGCCGAGCAGAATGACTGGCCAGGTATTAAACCGAATGTATTAAATACCTTCAAAGAGCAACTTGTTAGTCACCGCGAAAAAACCATTGAGCGATTTTTAGCAATCCAGGCGATGGGCAGTGAATCGGCCCGTGACGATATTAAACAACTAAAAGCTTTATTAAATCAGTATCCAGCACCACAAGAGCAGGCTTTAAGCGCAGGTTTAGAAATTTTGCAGCATGACGATTTACGCTCACTGTTTGTTGAGCTAAGTGTGCCAGTATGTGGCATTTTTGGTCGCTTAGATTCACTGGTTCCTTATCGAGCAATTGAAAAAATGCATGCTTTACAGCCTGAGTTTGAGTATGAAGTATTAGATAAAGCATCGCATGCCCCATTTATCTCCCATAAAAAAGCATTTATAACAGCACTGAAATCAATGTGTTAATTTAAACTCGGCCGTAGGCCACAAAAATAGCGGGATTTAGCTTTATTTTGCTCGTTTTATGAGCGATACTTAACAAGTGAATCTCACTGTTGGAGGGTGTTATGCCAATCAGTTCTGTTTTTAATAATGCGGTAGAAGGTTATAACCGTGCAAGCCAAGGTATCGAAAAGGCGAGCGCTGAGATTAGCCGTGCCTCAATTGATCAGCAAGATGATGCCCAACTAGCTCAACAACGTCAATTACAAGCGGCAACTCCAAATGAAGCTGTAACTCCGCCAGTTTCACAACCTGCCCCAATCGATGAGTCGCTTGTTAATTTGAAAGTTGAAGAATTTAATGCAAAAGCAAACATCAACACCATTCAAACTGCTGATGAAGTGCTGGGTACGTTAATTGATATCAAAGTTTAGCACTTATGAATATCGTTACTCCGTTTCCCTCGATTAATATCAACACGGCGAATGTGCACACCGAAAGTGCTCGCCGTGATAATCAGTTACGTGAAGTAATCCCGCCACCCGCTGCTACTAAACCAAGTAATGCCGAAAATAAAACGCTTAGTGATGGTGATAAAACCAAGCAACCGGGTTCTGAGGCTGGTACTTACGATGCCAAAGGTCGTTTATCTGAAGATAAAGTGATTGAGGAGCGTCAACAAGGCAGTGAACAAGGCGATCCAGAGCAATCAGAACAAGACGCTAAACAAGAACAGAAAAAAGAGCAAAAGGTTGCTGAGCAAGAGCAACAAGACGCTGAACAAATAAAAGAATTAAAAGCGCGTGATACCGAAGTGCGTATTCATGAGCAAGCGCATGCCACAGTAGGGGGGCAGTATGCGGGCTCTCCTAGCTACGAGTATCAACGTGGCCCCGATGGTACAAACTATGCTGTTGGCGGTGAGGTGCAAATTGATGTTGCTGAAATAAAAGGTGACCCACAAGCCACAATCGAAAAAATGCAGACGGTGCGTGCAGCGGCACTTGCGCCACAAGAGCCTTCAAGTGCTGATCGCTCAATTGCTGCAGATGCCACACAAAAGCTTATGGCAGCGCTTGCCAGCCAATCAGCTGATGGCGATGCTGACTCAGGCAAATCGACCTTCAAAATAAACAGTGAGTATGCCGAAGATAGCGCAACTCAAAGCAGTGAAACAAAAACAGCAAAGCGTGATGTTGAAGTAGATGAACGTGCCGCACGTATTGCTAATTTTTATCAAGCAGCTACCTCGCCCACTAATCAAAACCAGTTCTCTGCTTTTATTTAAGCTTCTTAAATTAAAAAACCGCGTAAGTTAAAACTCACGCGGTTTTTTATTATCGATTTACACCTATAGGGTATTATTTTTTCACTTTTGCATTGGCAAATGCATCAGCAAAGGCATTACCCATTGCTGCATTACCAAAATCACGTTTTTGTTTAGGTGCTGCACTTTTCGCTTTCGCAGCTGGCTTAGGTTTGCTAGCTGGTGCTGCTTTATTACTAGTATCAACATCATCGTCTAAACGCATAGTAAAGCTGATACGTTTGCGTGCTGCATCTACTTCAAGTACTTTTACTTTAACAATATCGCCAGCTTTAACTACCTCGCGTGGATCAGAGATGAACTTGTTGGTAATAGCAGAAATATGCACTAAACCGTCTTGGTGAACACCCACATCAACAAAGGCACCGAAGTTCGCAACATTCGACACTACACCTTCTAGGATCATACCCGGTTTTAGGTCGTTAATGGTTTCAACACCGGCTTTAAATTCAGCTGTTTTAAACTCAGGACGCGGGTCACGACCCGGTTTATCAAGCTCTTTAATAATATCGGTAACTGTTGGTAAACCAAACTTTTCGTCTGTGTAGTCGTTAGCAACCAGTTTATTTAAGATATCAGAGTTACCAATTAAGCTATTTACATCGAGGTTGTTCTTTTCGCAGATGCGTTTAACAACCGGGTAAGCTTCAGGGTGAACAGATGACTTATCAAGAGGATCTGTACCATTAGTGATACGTAAGAAACCAGCCGCTTGTTCAAAGGCTTTTGGCCCTAAACGCTCTACTTTTTTCAGTTCAGAGCGTTTGCTAAATGAACCATTCGCATCACGGTAGCTAACAATATTTTGTGCTAACGTTTTATTTAAGCCCGATACGCGAGTAAGTAGTGGCACCGAGGCCATATTTAAATCTACACCTACTGAGTTTACACAGTCCTCTACAACTGATGTTAGCGTTTGTCCTAGCTGGCTTTGTGATACGTCGTGTTGGTATTGGCCCACACCGATTGATTTAGGCTCAATTTTTACCAGCTCAGCAAGAGGGTCTTGTAAGCGACGCGCAATTGACACCGCACCACGCAGTGAAACATCAAGGTTAGGGAACTCGTTGGCAGCAAATTCAGACGCTGAATAAACAGATGCACCTGCTTCACTGACCATGATTTTATTTAGTTTAAGTTCACTGTTCGCTTTGATAAGTTCAGCAACTAACTTATCTGATTCACGTGAAGCTGTTCCATTACCGATGGCGATTAGCTCAACTTTGTGCTGGCGACATAACTGCTCTAAGGTACGTAATGATTTTTCCCAGTGGTTTTGGGGTGCATGAGGGAAAATGGTTTGCGTGGTTAAAAGCTTACCTGTGCTGTCTACAACGGCAATTTTACAACCTGTACGTAAACCAGGATCAAGACCTAGAGTAGTACGCGGGCCTGCAGGTGCAGCCATTAATAAATCTTTTAAGTTTTTCGCAAAAACGTCAATTGCGCCAGTTTCAGCTTTTTCACGCATTGCGCCTAAAAACTCATTCTCAAGGTGAAGGCTTAATTTAATCTTCCACGCCCATTGCACCACACTCATCAGCCAGCTACTTGCAGCAGAGTTGCTTACATCTAAGCGATAATGATCGGCAATCATCTGTGCGCACACTTGGGCTGGGTTTTCTGCGCTAGGTTCAGGGTTGATACTGAGTTGTAAAACCCCCTCATTGCGAGCACGAAGCATAGCGAGTGCACGGTGTGATGGTACTTTCTTAAGTGGCTCTTGATGCTCAAAGTAGTCGCGGTACTTAGCGCCATTATTTTCTTGGCCTGCTATTATTGTGCTTTCTATTTGACCATGCTGTGAGATGTGGCTGCGGAATTTAGCCAATAACTTAGCATCTTCTGCAAAGCGTTCCATCAGAATAAATTTAGCGCCATCAAGTACAGCCTTACTATCAGCAAAGCCTGCATCAGCATTTATGTAATCAGCTGCGAGTTGTTCTGGATCGAGGTTTGGATCATTAAATAATGCATCGGCAAGCGGCTCAATGCCGGCTTCAATAGCAATTTGACCTTTCGTGCGACGCTTAGGCTTGAACGGTAAATATAAATCTTCAAGCTCAGTTTTACTGTCAGCGTTATTAATATCAGCATTTAGCTCTGCTGTTAATTTGCCTTGTTCTTCAATGGTGGCAAGAATAAAACTGCGGCGTTCTTCTAATTCGCGTAAATAAGATAAACGTTGTTCAAGTAAACGTAATTGTGTGTCGTCTAGACCACCAGTTACTTCTTTACGATAACGGGCGATAAAAGGGACTGTGGCACCTTCATCAAGTAATTTGATTGCAGCAACAACTTGTGTTTGCTGGGCATTTAGCTCGGTCGCTAAGCGTGCAGAGATATTGCTCATGCATAAACCTTTTTAGAAATAGAAAATCAGTAAAACTGAAGATTAATTGCCTGAATAATATCACAATAAGAAGGCCTTAAAAGCACTGCTTTTAAGGCCCGCAAAAATAGTTTTACACAACGCTGGTTTTAGGCGTTAGTGTGGGTGGTCAATCTGCTGCATGACTTCACTGAAGCTGTTAGCTATTGGATTGATATTGACCGGAATATGGAGTTTTTTAGCGATTTCTCGCGCAGAAATCAAACCGCAAATTTCATGGTTTGCGCTAGTCACTAATAAGAACATCATACCTTGATGCTCCATAGTTTGCAGTGCATCTCCAATACATGCATAGCTGATGCTCTGCAAGCTTACTCCCGCTAAATTGCTAAGTGGTGTCATTACATCGTGTAGTGTTAATTCATCACGGTGTAAGTTTAAACGCTGCGCAAGAATCATAATCTTTGAGCTTTGTAAGTCTGCGCTAGAGGTGATCCCGAGCAGTTTATCTTCGCCATCAATCACTAAAATAAAATCTGAACAGCAACTATTTGTTTGTTTTAACGCATCAACGATAGATGTGCCATAGTGGGCACGAAGCGGGTCTTTTTTAGTAAAGCTATTAAGTACTTTAAGTGCAGAAGAAGTGAGATCAAGTGTTGGCTCAACTTCATTTACTGCATTAGATAATGCGCCATTAGAGATATCTTGTAGACGTAATTCTTTGAATTTATTCATTTTGTTCACCATACATTTTAATAAAACTGAAATAGAAAAATTTGAGTTAATTAAAAAGCAGGTGGCCCTCGCTGGTGTGCGCTATAAACAGACGCCTTGTTACAAGGTTGAGCATACAACACAACACGTGCATCTGGCAGTGGTTGGGCTACATTGGCGATGTACGCAGGTGTATGTTTGTCTAGGTCGGTATCTAGATTGGCAGGGTCTGCACTATCACACGCAATAAAATGTGCGGTTGGTGTAACACTGTCTGAGTGGCTTTCTATATCGTTGGCATAAGATATCAAACTCACACTTATTAAAAGTGCGAATACAATTGCATTACTTATTATGCGTTGCATTGCGTTTGACATAATTACTACCTTCTAAAACTCAAGTAATGATTTATCTTGAGTATCTTTAGTTATAGATCACATTTTTAGACTAAACAATCATTAATTAACGCTTTCTGAATTTTCTGGGAAAAATTATTTTGCATCAGGATAGGTTATCTCATTGATGAACCACTCTTTTGTACCTTCAGGCGTGTTTACCGTAAAGTCATCATCGACCTGTTTGCCAAGCAGTGCCCGAGCCATTGGTGCATCGATAGATATGTAGTCTTTACGCTCGTAAATTTCATCAGGGCCAACAATACGAAAGCGTTTTGTCTCGCCTTGTTCGTTTTCAATTTCGACCCAAGCACCAAAAAATACTTTGCCAGCTTGTTGTGGGTTGTAGTCAACAATTTTAAGGTCAGGCATACGCTTGCGCAAATAACGAACTCTGCGATCGATTTGTCGTAAAACACGTTTATTAAATTGATAATCGGCATTTTCAGAGCGGTCGCCCAAACTTGCTGCCCAAGTCACTATTTTGGTAATTTCGGGGCGTTTTTCATGCCATAAATAATCATGTTCTTGTTGTAATTGCTGATACCCTTCTCGGGTTATTAAATTTGTCTTTGCCATTTTATTCAGCCTAAAAAGAAAACCAGCCGCAAAGTATACCCTTTGTCGAGCAGGATTTTGAAATGTTCAGTAACAATCTAAGCGCGTAATTCGTTTTTTATTCTTAACTTTTTCATTTATATTAATAAGTAACATATTACAAAAAGAATGAAAGTTATGGGACACGAAACGACAAAAGTATTGGTTGTTGATGATGATATGCGCTTACGCAGTTTGCTAGAGCGTTACCTTGTAGAACAAGGTTTTATTGTTCGTACAGCAGCAAATTCAGAGCAAATGGATCGCTTACTAGAGCGCGAAAACTTCCACTTGATTGTATTAGATTTAATGTTGCCGGGTGAAGATGGTCTTTCAATTTGCCGTCGTTTACGTCAAAAAGAAAATGACATTCCTATTGTAATGCTCACAGCAAAAGGCGATGAAGTTGATCGCATCATTGGTTTAGAGCTAGGTGCGGATGATTACATTCCTAAACCATTCAATCCACGTGAGTTACTCGCGCGTATCAAAGCAATTTTACGTCGTCGTGCTAAAGAAGTGCCGGGGGCGCCTGCTGCCGAAGAAAACGAAATTAGTTTTGGTGAGTTTACTCTTAACCTTGCGACCCGCGAAATGAGTCATGGTGACAAAACAATGTCGTTAACCAGTGGGGAGTTTGCTGTATTGAAAGCCTTGGTAACACATCCTCGTGAACCGCTTAGTCGCGATAAGCTAATGAACTTAGCACGTGGCCGTGATTACAGTGCACTTGAGCGCAGTATCGATGTTCAGGTATCGCGCTTACGTCGTATGATTGAAGTTGATGCGGCTAATCCTCGTTATATACAAACAGTATGGGGCTTAGGCTACGTATTTGTGCCAGATGGTGAAAAATAATAGCAATGGGCATGTTTCCACGTAGTGCGTTTGGACAAACGGTATTTTTGGTTGCGGCCCTGCTGTTAATCAATCAAATAGTCTCTTATATCACAGTCAGTTTTTATGTTGTTAAACCAACGATAGAACAAGTAAACCTTATTCTCTCAAAACAGGTTAAAACCGTGTTTATTGAATGGGAAGAGGGAGTGGAGGTAAGCAAAGAAGCCTCTGACAAGTTTTTTGAGATCACCGGCATTGAGGTCATGACGCAGCGCCAAGCTATGCGTGAAGGGTTGGCTGAAACTCGCGAGTACTCTATGCTATCGCGCAGCATGTCGAAAGAGCTTAATGGCTCTGCGCGGGTACGTATTAGCCAAACCGATCCGCTTGTGTATTGGGTTGAAGCTCCGCAAGCGCCAGGTTATTGGGTACGTGTGCCGCTCACCGGATTGCAAGAAAACAACCTAAAGTTCTTAACCTTTTATTTATCGAGTATTGGCTTTTTAAGTGTACTCGGTGGTTGGTTGTTTGCCCGTCATCTAAATAGACCTTTAAAAGCACTGCAACAAGCCGCTGTTAAAGTAGGGGTAGGTGACTTTTCTACCAAACTAGAAGAGCAGGGCTCTACAGAAGTGATTGAAGTAACCCGAGCGTTTAACCAAATGTCGCGTGGTATTGCTGCCCTTGAGAATGATCGCCGATTATTAATGGCAGGTGTTTCCCATGACCTACGTACCCCGCTTACGCGGATTCGTTTAGCGACTGAAATGATGTCGGACGATGAAGATTACCTGCGTGAAGGGATCATTCATGATATTGAAGATATGAACGCCATTATCGATCAATTCATTGAATATTTACGCCATCACAAACGCGAAGAACTCGAACTTGAAGACTTAAATGCGATTGTTTCAGAAGTCGTTGAAGCTGAGCAAAAGCATCATCGCACTATTACCTTTACAGAAAACCCAAGCTTAGGCGAAGTGCCAGTAAGCACGGTGGCAATAAAACGTGTTGTAACCAATATGATTGAAAATGCAATTCGCTATTCAGACGGTGATATTGAAGTTGAAACTCGCGTGAGCAGTAATAAAAAGTTTGCCATGGTGGTGGTGAATGATCACGGCCCGGGTATTCCTGAAAGCGAACTTGAAACCGTATTTGAACCGTTCAAACAAGGTGATGCGGCACGTGGTAGTGAAGGCAGTGGCTTAGGTCTTGCGATAATTAAACGTATTGTCGATATGCATGGCGGCCGAGTACAGCTACTTAATCGCCCTGAAGGTGGCCTCAGCGCGCAAATCTATTTGCCTTTTTAAAAGTATTTAGCTTTAAGCCTTAAGCTATGAGTTTCAAGCAGCCCGAGTGGGCTGCTTTTTTATGGGTGGAGATTTACAGAGCAGTTAGGTACTTATAATTTAAGTTGCCACAGTTATGAGTTATCGATAAAACTAGTTTTAAAGTGCTTTCTTGCTTTGAAGGGGGCTGAAGCAATGATGAAATTTAAAGAAAGTAGCAAGGTAACTATTAAGATAGTTAGCCAGTTTAAAGCCATCTGAATGAGAGTCGGTGGTTCATAAAAGCCAAAATGCATGAACTCGGCAATTAAAATTTTATTTTTATAAATTAAGCTGTTACAAAAATTGCCAAGTGCAAAAAAAGATACACTAACCAGAAATAGCATAGCAGTTATAGTTGCCACTTTGAGCTTTAAAAAATTTACCTTTATATATTTCGTTAAAAAATATAGAAATACTAAAAACGCAATACTGCTTACAAAGAGCGTGGCACCTAGCCCCAGAGTTAGTAGATTTGAAACCACCCATACTGGCTTTACAGTTATTGGCAAATCATTCGGGTTTATGTCGTCAGTCACTAAAAAGATGTAAATAGACGTATAAGTTAAAATACTGATTACAGTGATCGGAATATGCCAAAGTAATTCACGCTTTTCTTTTTTACGAGCTATTTTATGTGCGGTATTTCTCTGTGCAAGTCTTTCTAAAGGGTCCATTCTTTACTTACCTGAGTAATCATTCAAAAAATTTACCTTTGAGAAAGGTGATTTGCAAGTAATCATAGCCATTACTAGTCCTCCTATTTCTCAAAACAATAAAAAAGCGCGACATCAAATGCCGCGCTCTTTTTTCTTGAAGCTTAAAACTTACAGCTTAGATTGCTTTAAATCGAATCGCTGTGCCGCCGCTGGTGGCAAGCTTTAACGTTAGCTTATCATCAGCAGTCACTATGCGTTTTTCTACTTTTAAGTCGTAAGGGTTATTTACCCATTCAGCTTTGTCACCGTCACGGTAGATTTGCGCTTCAAACTTTTTACCTTTATCTAAGAAGTCTAACTTCACTTCTAAAGTGCGAGCTTTTTCGTCTGTAACAGCACCTAGATACCAGTCGTTACCTGAGTATTGATCACGCTTGCGTTCTTTACGTGCAAATACAACGAAATCGCCAACTTCACCTTGTAGTGCAATACTTTGCTGCCAATCAGTTGGTACGTCTTGAATAAACTGGAATGCATCTGGTTTCGCTAAGTAGTTACGTGGTAAATCTGCGGCCATTTGAATTGGGCTGTACATTACAACGTATAGCGCTAATTGCTTCGCTAGGGTTGTTTGTGGGCGGTTGGTATCAGCACCTAAACCGTTAAAGCCCATATCAAAAATACCTGGCGTAAAGTCCATTGGGCCTGCAAGCATACGCGTGAAAGCTAGCATTGGAATATGCTCTGGTGGGTTCGGCGGTGTACCCCAAGCGTTAAACTCTTGGCCACGGGCACCTTCACGAGCAATCCAGTTAGGGTATGTACGACGTAGGCCGGTATCTTTCACAGGCTCATGCGTGTTGATACTAATTTTATGTTTTGCAGCAAGTTTTACGTTGTGTAGGTATTCATTAACCATGAACTGACCATCGTGCCACTCTTTGCGTACAATGCCGTTTTCATCGATACGCTTGATGTTACCACCGTCAGCAACATAACCTGTTTTAACTTGGCTTACATTTGATTTTTCGTATAACGCAAATGCATCTTCCATTTGGTTACGGTAGTTGGTCACGTTGCCCGAAGTTTCGTGGTGACCAATTAATTGTACGCCTTTTTCTTTGCCGTAACGAGTCAGCTCTTCAATATCAAAGTCGTCGTAAGGTTGTGTGAAACTAAATACGTCACCGTTATAAAACCAGTCGCCATCCCAGCCAATATTCCAGCCTTCGACTAGCACGCCATCGAAGCCATATTTAGCAGCGAAGTCCATGTAATATTTAGTGTTTGCAGTGGTTGCACCATGAATTTTACCGCTACCCCAAGTATTTTCATTGATGTGCATACCCCACCAAATACCTACGTATTTACCCGGTTTAACCCAAGATACATCACCCAGTTTATTTGGTTCGTTTAAGTTTAAGATGATATCTGAGTTGATTAAATCAACGGCTTCATCACCAATTTGAATTGTACGCCAAGGAGTATTAAATGCACCGTGCTTTTTAACCGCTACGCCGTCTGACCAAGGTGTTAAATCGGCTTGGAAAGTACCATCACGACGTTGGTTTAAAACCATGCCGGCATAATCAACAAGGGCTGCTTCGTGAATACTGATATGTACACCATTTTTATTTTTTAAAGTAAATGGTGTGTGCACAAGTGCCGCTTTATGTAGTGGCGTGGTGTTATAAACATACTCATAACGGTTCCAACCACGCGCTGGTATCCACCATGCCGTTGCATCTGATGAGTCTGTAATTGCAAACTCAGTAAGCTCTTTAGTGATTTCTACATCATCAAAACCAGCTTGCTTTGGTAATTCGTATCGAAAGCCGACACCATCATTAAAAGCGCGAAAACGTACTGTAAATGTGCCACCTTGTGGTTGTGGCTTTTTAAAGGTAACAGCGACTTCGTTATGGTTATCAACCACTGTTTGGCGTTCACCCCAAGGTTGTTCCCAGCTGCTTTTTACAGAGTCAGTGGTTTGGCTGCTAATTTTGTAACCTTCGCTCATTGCCGGTTGTTGTTTAAAAACAAGGCCTAACGCTGAGTTAGCAATGACTTGTTTACCAGCAAAACTGATTTCGTAGCTAGGTGTGTGTTGTTCATCAGAAATGGTTACTTTGATCTGCCCATCAGGTGAACTGACGGTTGTGGTTTGTGCTAGGCAAGTACCTGAAAAGGCTGCTAACATTAAGGCAGTTAATCGCATTGTTGTTCCTTGGCGGCTTATGGTTATGGATTGTTGTCACGTATTCACATACATGCTTCAAGCATAAAGTGACTTGCCAGTTAATACGAGAGATCTGCATACGTATTCAACAAAGTGAGTGCTGTGATATCAGGCCCTATACTGAAAAAGGTTTAAAAAATGATAAGAATAACCCTGTTGCTACTACTATTGTTTAGCCAAGCTTTATTGGCGCAGCAAATACAAATAGTGGATAAGCAGAATCAACCGGTCAAAAATGCGGTTGTTTGGTTAAAAGGTTCTCAGCAGCTAACTTTGCCTGATACTCATTACACTATGAGCCAGCAGGAACGTGCGTTTGTTCCTCATGTCTTGGTTGTACCAAAAGGAGCGAATGTTGAATTTCCGAACCTTGATTCAATCATGCATCATGTTTACTCGTTTTCTAAAACGAAGCAATTTGAGCTAAAGCTTTACCATGATAAACCAGAACAACCGATTAACTTTGCGCAAACGGGCGTTGTAGAACTTGGTTGTAATATTCATGACTGGATGTTGGGCTATATTGTTGTGGTTGATGGCACTGTATTTGGGCAAACAGACAAACAGGGTATCGTAAATTTACCACTACCTGAAGGGCCTCATATATTGGCGGTTTGGCATGATCGCTTTAACGATATTAGTTCGCCAGAAACGATAGAAATTTCCACCTCTAATAGTCAATTTAGCTACAAATTAAAGCAAACTTTGTTACCAAAATTAGAATTAAACAACGATGAGTTTGATGATTATGAATAACTGGCAAGCCTTGGCATTGGTTAGTGTTTTGGGGTTACCTGCGCTGGCATTTGCTGAGCATGATGGCTTGGTAACTGTGACGGCTGTGCGTGGCGACCAACTGTTGAGCTATCAGCGAGAAGGAATTGGTTTGTACCGTTATGACCAAGAGCATGATGCTTTAGTGATATCCCAAGCTATGCTTAGTAGTCGTTTTGAATTAAGCCGAGATTGGTCTGCGCATACAGTGCTTAACGCTCATCCTGATCCTGAACTAACCGTAGGTTTTAGTCAGGCCTATTTACAGTATCAGCCTCTCACAGCAAGTCGCTATAAATGGGCTGTTAAAGCGGGTGGCTTTTATCCAAAAATGTCACTAGAGAATCCGCAAAGTGGCTGGATATCACCCTATAACTATACTAACTCTGCGATTAATACGTGGATAGGGGAAGAGGTGCGTGCCTTTGGTCTTGAGGCCAGTATTAAACGCCCAGGTCGTCAGTTTAGAAGTAACCACAGTTTTGAAGGCTTTGCATCGGTTTTTAAAGGTAACGACCCTGCAGGAACGCTGCTGTCATGGCGAGGATTCGCTATGCATGATAGGCAAACCACGTTTAATGAACAAATCGACTTTGCTATTCCATATTCATTCGAATGGGCGCAGCTAGATAAGCAAGCTGACTATGTTGAGCCTTTCGAAGAAGTAGATGGTCGCTTTGGATATTATTTAGGTATGCATTGGGATTATCAAAAAAGGTCACAGTTTCGCGTTTATTATTATGACAATAACGGTGACCCCGGTGCTTTAAATACCCGTACAGGTCAGTATGCGTGGGATACACGTTTTTTAAGTGCGGCATGGTTGTATAAGTTCAATCAGCAAACACGCATTATTGTTCAGATGCTAGATGGCAAAACCGCAATGGGTAAATACCGTGGGATAGATAACGATTTTTACAGCCATTTTGTTTTATTAAGCCACAAGTTAGACCAGCACCGTCTTACAATTAGGTATGATTACTTTAAGGTAAGTGATCATGATGATTGGCAATTTGATCCTAACCAAAGTCGTGGAGAAGCTTTAACCGCAAGTTGGCGCTATCAACTGTCAAACAAGTGGCAAGTAGGTGCTGAATATTCAGTGCTGAGCAGTGACGCTCAAAATAGACCCGGTATGGGATTTAATGAGCATAACTCGCAGCAGCAATTTCAACTTTCAGCGGGATGGCAATTTTAATTTCATACACTTTTATCGTTTTTCTACTACCATTCTAAAGAGTGGGTAGGTTAGATTTTGAATTAGGACAATGTATGAAGTTAAAAAGCATTCGCGTCAAAAGTTCGTTACCAATCGCGTTATTAGGTATTGCCATAATTCTCCTAATTGCGGGCTATACATATTTAATTAACCTTCAAGAAGAAGCCATTGATGCACAGTCAGAACGTTTTTTAAAGGCTGTCTCTGTGGTTGTTAATGCTGATCGAGACTTGTATCAAGCCAAAGTGGCAGAGCTGCAACTTGTTACCCAATTGAAGGGTGATAAAGGCCAGCTTACTGAGCATCAAGAGAATGCTGAACAAGTGAAAGATCGTTTTAAGCAATACTTATCTTATATGTCACCTTATGCAGAGATTGCAGGGCAATTCCGTAACTTTGATAGCGCGTTTGATGCTTGGTACAAAGCCTCAACAGCTTATATCAACAGCCCAGCTAACGCTTCGCAAAAACAAGCGGCTGAACAGACCTTTTCTGAACTACGTGATGTTTTAGATAAAGCGGGTGAAGTAGCTGAAAAAACGTCGCAAGACGAAACAGAAAGATTGATGGCTAAAATCATGGGCTTTAAAGTTATGCTTATGGTGATGATTGCAGTGGTTTTAGCTGTGGCGGGTTGGTTTAGTTATTTTGTACCACGTCAGCTTACAAAGCAGATCAACTTTGTCACTGAACGGATTAACGAAATTGCCTCAGGAGATGGTGACTTAACTGGCCGTATAAATGTTAAAACCCAAGATGAATTTGCCGAACTGGCAACTGCATTTAACCGCTTCTTAGATAATTTGCAGCAGCTTATTAAAGATATTTTAGAACAGGCAAAAGAGCTTAATACGCTTGGTAACGATCTAGGCAATTTCGCTAATCAAAACCATCAAGTAAATCAAAAGCTCAGTCAAGCATCTGAGTCTATTGTAAGTGCTGTACATGAAATGAGTGTGGCAAGCCGTGAAGTAGCCAATGTAGCGCAAAACTCATCCCATGAAGCCGATAACTCACAGCAGCTTGCTAAACAAGGTTTAACAGCCGTTGATAATTCGAGCCGTAAAATTACAGCGTTGTCAGAAAATATGGAACACGCCAGCCAGCGCTCAACGGAGTTGCAGCAAAGCTCAGACAATATTGCCAAGGTGCTTGAGGTTATTCGTGCGATTGCCGAGCAAACTAACTTACTTGCACTTAATGCGGCAATTGAGGCAGCTCGGGCAGGAGAACAAGGTCGCGGCTTCGCGGTAGTGGCCGATGAAGTGCGAACACTCGCTACGCGAACCCAAGAAAGTACCAATGACATTCAAACAATGGTTGAACAGTTTGCCGGTAGTGTTGAGCAGTCATTGCAAGCTATTAACTCGGGTAAACGTTTTGCTGACGAGGCAGTAGCATCTTTCGCGCAAACGAATGATATTTTAAATGCCATGCAAGACTCATCTGTAAAAGTTAATGATATGGCAATGCAAACGGCACAAGCCACCGAAGAGCAAACCGCTGTTGCTGATGAAATCAGTCAAAACTTATCTGACTTAAATGATCAAACTCAGCAAGGGGGCGGGCTGGCAAGTTCAACCCAAGAAGTGGCAACTAGGATGACTCAACTAACTAATGAACTCAATCATTTAGTGAATCGGTTTAAGGTTTAATACAATAAAAAAGGGCTCAATTGAGCCCTTTTTTACATCTAACTAAAACGCTTACTTTTTCTCAAAAGCACGTTTCATATAATTTGGTGTTGCTAATGCACCATGGTGAATACCTGCATTGTAGTATTCTGTGCTTTGCGCGAGTGTATTTGCATCGTCTTCACGAAAACCTGCAAACGCTTCTGACTTACGAGCAAGCGTCACTGACCATAAACCACTTGGGTAGATAGGTTGTGGGAAAGGTAGTGTTTGTAGGTCAACAAAGCCAACCTCTTTCATTGCGTCGCGCATTTCTACTAATAGTGGCATGTGCATAAGTGGTGATTCACTTTGCTGAATTAAGATGCCGCCAGGGCGAAGTGCAGTTAAACAGCTGGTATAGAAAGCATGGTTGAATAAACCTTCGCCTGGGCCAACTGGATCTGTACCATCGACAATTACCACATCGATTGATTCAGGCGCTGCTTCACGCATGTATTTAATGCCGTCGTCAAACATCACTGTAGCGCGAGGATCTTGGTTTGATTCACATAGCTCAGGGAAGTACTTAAGTGACATTTGCGTCACAACTTCGTCGATATCGATTTGTGTTACGCTTTCAACACCAGGGTGTTTTAATACTTCGCGTAAAGTACCGCAGTCACCACCACCAATAATCACAACGTTTTTAGGGTTTGGGTGTGCAAGCAATGCTGGATGACTGATCATTTCGTGATAAAAAAAGTTTTCACGGCTACTTACCATCGTACAACCATCAATAATCATAAGATTACCGAAGTCAGTTGTCTCGTACATTTCTACTTTTTGAAATGGTGATTGCTGTTCATCAAGCTTTTTAGTTATGCGTAGTGAAAAGGCGCTACCATCACGGTCACTAATTTCAGTAAACCAGTTGTTTTGATCTAAATTGGCCATCTTGCTTATACACTTTTGGTTAATGGTAAAAAAGGGGTGCAATTCTGCCAGTGCTTGGCCAATTGCTCAATCAAATTTTAATCAGTATAGCGAATATTTTTTATCACTTTGGCATAGAGTGCATTTTTTGTTAGCGTGGGCAGCTCGGGCGTATTAAAATGTGCGTTTATATTTATTGAAATTACAGAAGACATTGCCATGACTTGGGGTTTAGACAAAGCACGCGAAACATATAATGTTGCTCATTGGAGTGACGGCTATTTTGATATTAACGCACAAGGTGAGCTGGTTGCTTATCCTGATGGCGATCAAACAAAGTCAGCGATATCTTTGTCTGAGCTTACTGAACAATTTAAAAAGCAAGGTCTTACTTTGCCTGTATTAGTGCGCTTTACTGATATCTTGCAAAATCGCGTTGGCACCTTAACAAGTGCATTTACCAAGGCACGTCAAGCGCGGGACTATCAGGGCGAGTATACTTGTGTTTACCCTATAAAAGTAAACCAGCAACGCTCTGTTGTTAGCAAGTTACTTGCTCACCCAAGTGGTTTAGTTGGCCTTGAAGCTGGCTCAAAACCTGAGCTTATGGCGATTTTAGGCGTAGCCAAAGAACCAATTACTATTGTTTGTAATGGCTACAAAGACAGTGAGTTTTTACGCTTAGCCTGTATAGGTAAAGGTATGGGTCACAAGGTTCACATTGTTGTTGAGAAGCTCTCTGAACTAACTACTTTACTAGCGGAAATTGATGACTTAGGCATTGAGCCATCGATTGGTATTCGTATTCGCTTAAACTCGGTTGGTAAAGGTAAATGGCAAAATACCGGTGGTGAAAAAGGTAAGTTTGGTTTAACTGCAGGGCAAGTGTTGTCTGCTGTTGAGCTACTTAAGTCGCGTAATAAGCTCCATTTAATGCAATTAGTGCATTTTCATATTGGCTCTCAAATAGCCAATATCCGTGATATTCACCGTGCATTGCGTGAATGTGCTCGTCACTTTGCTGAGTTAACGCAGTTAGGTGTACCACTTAATACAGTGGATGTAGGTGGCGGTTTAGGTGTTGACTACGAAGGTTCTGGTTCTCGTAGTTCGTGTTCAATGAATTACAGTGTCGATGAATATGCACGTAATGTCGTTAATGCGTTTGCTGAAGTGTGCCAACAACATGACCTTAAACACCCAGCCATTATTACTGAATCAGGCCGCGCGTTAACTGCGCATCACGCGGTATTAATTACTGATGTTATCGATGTTGAACGTGCACCTAACCATGCAAACCCAGCTGCGCCTGAGGCTGGCAGTGTATTGGTGCTCGATGAAATGTGGCAGTGCTTACAGCGGTTAACTCCGCGCATGGCACTAGAAATTTATCACGATGCAATGCACTTATTTAGTGAAGCACATGATCAATACGTTCACGGTTTGCTGACTATGATTGAGTGGGCGAAGTTAGAGCAGTTGTACTTCACTATCTTACACCGTGTTCGTGCTTCTCTCAGTGAAAATGCCCGTGCCCACCGTGAAGTATTAGATGATTTAAACGAAAAACTGGCTGACAAGCTATTTGTTAATTTCTCATTATTCCAGTCACTGCCTGATGTTTGGGGTATTCAACAGTTATTTCCTGTAATGCCAGTTGAAAACTTACATAAGCCGTTAACGCAACGCGCTATTATTCAAGACATTACCTGTGATTCTGATGGTCAAATTCGTAACTATGTTGAAGGTACAGGTATTGAGAGCAGTTTACCTATTCCTGAGTACAAGCAAGGCCAGCAATACCACATCGCGATGTTCTTAGTGGGTGCTTATCAAGAAATTTTAGGTGATCTACATAACCTGTTCGGCGACACAGACTCAGTGCATGTAGAGTTAACAGATGCAGGCTATCAGTTAACCAACGCAATTAAAGGTGACAGCGTTAAGGACGTATTAAAGTTTGTTGATTATGATAGCGACATCCTTGCTGAAAACTTTGCAAAACGGGTTAACTCACTGGCAATTGATGAGCAATCTAAGGCACAATATTTATCAGAACTAAATGCAGGCCTCGCTGGCTACACGTATTTTGAAGATTAAGCGTTAAAGGAATAAGTAGTAATGTCCATGATCCGTTGTGTGTTCAGTTTTTTATTTTACACCCTTAATACACTTTTTTGGTTTGTGCCTATCTTTATTTGTGGTGTGATTAAACTCATACCAATCAAACCGTTACAAAAGCTCATGAGCTGGATAGCGAAGCAATGCGCCACTATGTGGGTGAGTTGTAACAGTATTAATCAAAATCTATTTGCTTCATATAAGCTGAACGTAACGGGTCTTGAGCAACTAAAAGCGAAAGACTGGTATTTAGTTATCGCTAATCATCAAAGCTGGGTAGATATTGTTGTGATGCAGCGTGTATTTAATCGTCGCATCCCATTTTTGAACTTTTTTTTGAAGAAAGAGCTAATATACGTACCTTTCTTAGGTCTTGCATGGTGGGCACTGGATTTTCCATTCATGACCCGCACTAGCAAATCACAATTAAAGAAAAACCCTAAATTGCGCGGTAAAGATTTAGAAACCACACGTAAAGCATGTGAAAAATTTAAAGAAATGCCGGTAAGTATCGTTAACTTTGTTGAAGGTACGCGTTTCACTGCTGATAAGCACGCGCGTCAGAATAGTCCATTTACGCATTTATTAAAGCCAAAAGCGGGCGGGGTTGCGTTTGTGATGCAAGCAATGGGTGAGCAAATTTCTAAAGTGGTGAATGTAACTATTCATTACCCAGACGGCATACCTAGCTTTGTGGACTTTGCTAGTGGGCGTGTAAAGCAGGTTGATGTGAAGGTTGAAGTCATGGAAGTGAGCCCTAATTTAATTGGTGATTATACAGGCGACGCTGATTTTAGAGTAAACTTTCAAGCTGAACTTAATCGTCTCTGGGATGAAAAAAATCAGCAACTAGCAGAGTTTAAAACACACGCGAAGTAGTTGCAGTTGACGTACTCGAGAGCACACATATGTTAAAGAAGTTTTTACCAAATTGGTTAACAGGCGTTCTAGTAAGCATTGTTTTGTTTGCCAACGTAATTATTTGGGGCACGCTTGTGCTGCTTTTTGGTGTGCTTAAATTACTACTGCCATTTAAAGTAGTTAGCGATATTCTGCACGGTGCTTATCGAGGTTGGTGTAAAGGTAACCGCTTAGCACTGTGGTTAGGTTGTGAGAATATCGATATTAATATTCAAGGCAGCGTTAGTAGGGATGGTTGGTACTTACTTATCTCTAATCATATGAGCTGGCTAGATATTGTCGTACTTAGTGCGATAGATGTTTTACCCGCACCAAAGTTTTTCTTAAAAGATGAATTAAAATATGTGCCCTTCATTGGCACTGGTGCATGGGCCATGGGCATGCCTTTTATGAAGCGGGTTAGTAAAGCGCAATTGGCAAAAAATCCAAAGTTAAAGGGCCTTGATGTTGAGCGTACCAAGCGCAGTTGCCGCGACTTTCGTAATCATCCAACAACTATTATCAACTTTGTTGAAGGCACACGCTTTACGTGCCAAAAACACAAAAAGCAAAATAGCCCATTTAGTTACCTTTTAAAGCCTAAAGCGGGCGGTATTGCCTTTGCTCTTGAGGTGTTAGGTGAGCAGTTTGATGCATTATTAAATACCTCGATTATTTATCAAGGCGAGGGTGATCACATCTGTCGTAACCTGATGCGTGGCCGCTTAAACGTGATTAAAGTGGATGTGCATTTACAAGCAATTAGCGCAGATATGATTGGCGATTATCAGCACGATCGTGCATTTAGAACGACTTTTCAACAGTATGTCAATAATTTATGGTTGCAAAAAGATGCGCAGCTACTAAGTTATCATCAGGCTAAAGAAGCGGATTACATTGCTAATATCAATAAAGAGGTTGAAGCGCCATGAAGCAAACTCACCTGCAAGAATTAGTGATGCCTTGGTTTGAATCAATGCCAGACGCGACACTTGTAAGTGCATTAACGGCGACAGCTATCGGCGTTGGCTCATTACTATTAATTTATATGTTTACCCGTCGTTTATTGTTGCCAGGCATTCAAAAGGTCGTTACTCGTCTGTCACCTGAGCGTATTGGTGCGCTTGCACCAATGCTCAATAAACTAAATCGCCGCTTTGCTGGTGCTTTGTGCTGTGTCCTTTATTTAGCAACTTTCGATTATGTTTATCCTGTTCATGATGTTGCTGCACTCGTTTTAAAAACAGTAGGTCAAGTTGCGCTCATTATTTATGGTGGCTTCATTTTAAGTAGTGTAGTGAGCATTGCCGGCGGTATTTATAATCAACTTGAATTTGCTCGAGACATTCCGATTCAAGGGTTAATCCAAGTTGTTAAACTGATCACTTTTATGGTTTGCGCCATTCTCATTGTGAGTATTTTGCTGGAGAAGTCGCCAACTTATATTCTCTCAGGCTTTGGTGCAATAGCGGCAGTGACCTTACTCGTATTTAAAGATACTATTTTGGGTTTTGTCGCCAGTATTCAAATTGCAGCTAACCGTTTAGTGACCTATGGTGATTGGATCCAAGTAGATAGCTATGGTGCTGACGGTGAGGTTATCGACCTTGGCTTAAACACGGTTAAAGTGCGTAACTGGGATAACACCATTACAACCATTCCAACCTACATGCTGGTTGCTGGGTCATTTAAAAACTGGCGTGGCATGCAAGAGTCTGGCGGTCGTCGTATCAAACGCTCTTTAAACATCGATATGAATAGTATTCGCTTAGTTGACGATGCGTTTCGTGAGCAAATAGACACAGCTATTCCACTGCATGACTATATTCGTGTTTCTAGCTTGCCAGATCCGGTAACCAACCTTGGCTTATTTCGTCGCTATGCAGAAGGTTATCTTAAGCAGCATGAAAAAATAAATCGTGATTTAACCCTGATGGTGCGTGAGCTACAGCCAATGAACCATGGTTTACCAATCGAATTCTATTGTTTTAGTGAAGACAAACGCTGGATTTCTTATGAGCACTTGCAAGCAGAGATAATGGATCATCTACTTGCAGTGTTGCCAATTTTCGCGCTTAGACCTTATCAGAGTGTTACAGGCCAGATAAGTGCGAGTGAGCCACAAACAGGGCTAAAGCCAAGTATTAAGGTTGCTAATCCTCCGCGCGAAAAAGCTTAAAACTGACCAATCAGTACGCTAAAAGCAATAAAGCCTAACAATAGCCACCAAATTGGTGGCTTTGCCATTCTTAGCCAAGTAAATGCGGCAACTACCAAGCCTACTTGCCACAGATTTTGCACTGCCGACTGCCAAATTGGTGAATAAAGGGCGGCGGCTAAAAAACCTACCACGGCGGCATTTAATGCTGCGATACTACCCGCAAAGCGTGGCTTATCAGCTAATTGTAACCAGCTTTTCATAAACGCTAACATTAATAAAAAGCCAGGTAAGAAGATTAGTAAAGTAGCAACAATCGCACCTATGAGTGGCGTATTTGGAGAAATCTGTGCGCCTAAGTATGTGGCTATGGTAAACATTGGCCCTGGTATGGCTTGCGCACTGGCATAAGCAGATAAAAACTGCTCGGTTTCAAGACTCGGCACACCCGCTTGTAAAATGGGTAACACAACGTGACCGCCGCCAAAGACCATGGCGCCAGTTTGATAGAATGGGGCAAACACAGAAAACCACTCACCTAAAGGTAAAAAGCTAACCAGTAACAAAACAGTAAATAAACCAAGCGGTAACCAAGCAATTTTGACTGATTTGTGTTGTTGATTCTCTGGTAGTTTAAGTTGAGGATAAAACCAACCTAAGGCTGCTGCTGCAATAAGTACTATAATTTGGCTCGATAACTGTGAAAACACAATCAGCGCAACCGTGCTCAGTACCGCGATAAGTTTGTGTAAGTGGTTTTTGCAAAAGCTCATTGCCATACTGTAGGTTGCATCGGCAACAATCACCACCGCAAAGAGTTTAAGCCCGGCTATCACCGCAAAGTAAATATCACCAAATTGGTGAGCACTAAGAGCCAAAAAGAACATAATTAAAAATGAGGGCAGGGTAAAGCCAATAAAAGCACATAGGCCACCTAATAAGCCTCCTTTTTCAACCCCCATTGCAAAGCTAACTTGGCTTGATCCGGGGCCAGGTAACGCTTGGCTTAGGCTAATAAGTTGCGCATAGCGCTCAGCGGTGAGCCATTTTAAGTTATCAACAAAATGACGTTTAAAGTAACCAAGATGTGCAGCTGGGCCGCCAAAGCTCATGCAGCCCAATAAAAAGAATTGTTTAAAGATAACAAATAACATTACTTTTGCCGTTACAGGATAGTTGTTTCTATTATGACAAAATTGTATGACATTTTTGTGGTTTTTATGACACTAGGCCGTCTACAATATAGAAAACGAGTGAACGTAGTTATGAGTATCACTATGAAGCAGTATTTTACAAGTTTGTTGTTACTACTGGCTAGCTCCTTTGCATTTGCAACTACTTTTGAAAAAGTTGTGGTGGCTGTTGATCATGCGCCGCCTTACGGCATGGTATCAGAGTCAGGCCAAGTTAGTGGGGCGATAGTCGATATCATGCGCGAAATGCAAAGCAGCCTTCCCATGAAACTTGAATTTGTCGCTTGCCCGTTTTCGCGCTGCTTAAAAATGCTCGAGCAAAATGAGCTAGATGTGATGGGCGGGCTTATCCGCACAGAGGCTCGTGAGCAAAAAATGCAATTTTTAACCCCACCCTACATGATGTTGTCATCTTCCTTTGTTTTTTATGCAAAAGCTGATAGCGAGTTTGCAGTAAATAACTATCAAGATTTAGTTGGTAAACGCATTGCGGTAATGCGAGGAGCGGCCCATTTTTCTCGTTTCGATAAAGATAAAACACTCACCAAAGTTGAAGCCTTAAGTGAACACAATGCCTTTGAAATGTTACTGAAGAATAGAGTTGATTTGGTCATTGCTGTTGAGGAAACAGCGGATCATTCAGCAGCCATTTTGCAAAGGCCATCACAAAGTGTAAAAAAGATGTCGTATCGTTTTGATGATGTGATTTTTGGGCACTTAGCATTAAGTAAGCAATTTGCTAAGTCTGAGTTTGCTCAAAAGATTCAAACTCAACTGAACAACCTAGTTCTCGATGGTCGCCTAACAAAAATAGTGGCGGAATATAACTTACCGGCTGTTTCAGCTGCGGCTATTGATAATTAACTCTTTCTTCATAGTTTGTTCATTGTTGTTTAATTATAATGGATAATAATTCGAAATTAATATTGCCATGGAGAGACACATGACTATTAGTAAATCAGTTTTAACAGTGGGCGTTTTGGCCGTTTTATTAACGGGTTGTGAAACAACTAACACAGGTAAAGGTGCAGCAATCGGTGCAGCAACTGGCGCTGTATTAGGTAAAGCAACAGGCGACCATGACGATAAACGTATCTTCATTGGTGCTGCAATTGGTGCATTAGCAGGTGCAGCAGTTGGCGATTACATGGATAAACAAGAAGAAGCATTTCGCGATGAGCTAGCAGGCTCTGGTGTTGAAGTGGTTCGTGAAGGCGACAATATTCGTTTAGTAATGCCATCAAACATTACTTTTGCGACTGATCAATCTTATATCTCGTCGGGTTTTCACAGTACTCTTGATGCAATTGCGCAAGTGATGAACAAGTATGAAAAAACCTACTTAAGTGTTGAAGGCCATACCGACAGCACGGGTAAAGATAGCTACAACATGACGTTATCTCAGCAACGTGCGCAAAGTGTAAAAGATTACTTAGTTAATCATCAGATCATATCTGCACGCATCAGCACGCGAGGCTATGGTGAAACGCGCCCTGTAGCGAGCAACGATACAGCTAATGGTCGTGCTTTAAATCGCCGCGTAGAAATTCAGATCGTACCGAATACACAAGGTTAGATATTACATCTAGATTTGTGGTCAGGTTTGATATGCCCTTTCAAACCTGACATTTCTCTTCTTATATCGACTCGCTTAATTAATCTCGATTAAACTGTAATTCGCACAATTGTTTATACAGTGGGTTAGTCTCAAACAACTGTTGATGCGTACCCGTTGCAATAATTTCTCCTTTATCCATTACGACAATCACATCAGCATGTTTAACTGTTGCCAAACGATGGGCAATAATCAGGGTTGTTCTGTCTTTCATTAGATGCTCAAGGGCAGCTTGTACATGAAATTCACTTTGTGCGTCGAGTGCACTAGTTGCTTCATCAAGCAATAAAATGGCAGGGTCTTTTAAAATTGCTCGCGCCAGTACTATACGTTGTTTTTGCCCACCAGAGAGCCTGACCCCTTGCTCCCCCAAAAAGCTGTGATAGCCATCAGGAAGTTGATTAATAAACTCATCGGCATGAGCATATTTAGCCGCCGCATATACTTGCTCCTCAGTGGCGTTTGGGTTGCCATAACGTATGTTGTGCATTACGTCTGAGCTAAATAAAATTGGGTTTTGTGCCACCATCCCCATTTGCTGGCGTAAGCAATCAAGAGAGAGTGCTTTTATGTCTATGCCCGCCAGCGAAATACTTCCTGAGCTTGGGTCGTAAAAACGTTGCAGTAATTCAAACAATGTTGTTTTACCAGCGCCCGATGGGCCAACGATTGCAACAGTTTGCCCTTGTTTAACTTGTAAGTTAAGCGCATTTAAAGCGGCTTTATCTGGCCTTGAAGGGTAATGAAAAGACACATCATTAAACTCGATAGCAGGGTGATTAAGCTTGTTTGTCTCAAGTTGTGCATCATGATTTTTATCTGGGCTTTTGATCATGCTTTCAACGGCAAGTAGCTCTAATAATCGCGCTGCTGCACCTGCGGCTCTTTGTAGCTCACCGTACACTTCGGCAACCGTTGCTACAGACATCGCCACCATAATCGCATAAAACACGAAAGCACCGAGCTCACCACCTGTCATGGTGCCAGCTAATACGTCACTGCCGCCAACCCAAAGCATCACACTAATGGCACTAAAGGTCAGAAATATCACCGCGGCAATCAAAAACGAGCGCTGTTTGATGCGGCTTTTTGCTACTTGAAACGCCTTGTTGGTTTCTTCGTTAAATGCTGCTTTTTCACGCTCTTCATGACTATAACTTTGCACGACTTTTATATTTTGAATGATCTCGCCTGCGTAGGTGCTGATATCGGCAATGGCATCTTGGCTTGAGCTTGCGAGTTTTCGTACCTTTCGGCCAAAAATCATCATCGGCAGTAATACCACAGGCACACAAGCAACAACCACAAGGGTTAGCTTTAAGTTAGTGATAAGTAGCATAGCCAAGCCACCGATGAGCATTAAGCTACTGCGTAATGCCATCGAAAAAGAGGAACCTATAATAGATTGCAACAAGGTGGTATCAGTGGTCAGACGCGACATCAGCTCGCCGCTGCGGTTTTCTTCAAAGTAGCTTGGGTGTAATGTAACGATGCGGTCAAACACGGCTTTACGAATATCGTTACTGACTCGCTCGCCAATCCATGACATTAAATAAAAGCGACAAAAAGTACCTACCGCTAATAAGCTAATTAAACCAATCAATACCATCACTGCTTGCTGTAGCTGAGCTTGTGAGCCTGCAATAAAACCATGATCAATAACAAATTTAACACCTTGTCCAAGAGATAAATTGACTCCGGCGGTAAGCAACAAGGCGCAAAGCGCTGCAAACACTACCCATTTGTAGGGTTTTATAAAAGCTAAAATCGGTAATAAGCTGCTAAATGCGGCCTTTTCTTTATTGTTAGACATGCTAGATTCTTGTTGGTGAATAGGGTATAGATATGGTTATCAATGCTCTAAAAATCAACAGTTATTAAGGGATTAGTATGGAATCTACAACTATCAGCGGGCAATTCACTGTAAAATTAAACCCTATTGGCGGCTATGCAACAGGTAAGGATGGCGTTAATTTAGGACGCATGTCGATTGATAAACAGTTCTCAGGACCATTAGAGGCAACAAGCCAAGGTGAAATGCTCAGTGCCATGACTGCGACTCAAGGTAGCGCAGGTTATGTGGCGATTGAACAAGTTGTCGGTAGTTTAGAAGGTAAGCAAGGTAGTTTTGTACTGCAACATTTTGGCACCATGGATAAGGGGACTGACCGATTGATTTTAGAAGTGGTGCCAGACTCCGGCGCAGGAGAGCTTGAAGGTCTTTCTGGTAAAATGGCAATTCGAATTGAATCGGGTATTCATCATTATGACTTTGAATACCAACTGATGGACTAACATGCAAAAAGTAGTTGAGTTTAAAAAGAAGCGCTTTTTCGGCGGCATCGATATTGAGGCATTAAATCAACGGGTGTTCGAGTTAGGCCAAGCTGGTTGGCAAGTGAAAACAATTACCACTGCCACTGGGTTTTATGGTCAGATAACATCCGTTTTATTACTAATTGAGAATAACGAATAATGACACTAACTGAGTGGTTGAGTTTAGTTTTAATTTGCGTGATGGGTGCGATGTCGCCAGGGCCGAGTTTAGCTGTAGTATTAAAACATAGCCTACATGGCGGCATGAAAAACGGCATGTTAGCGGCGTTAAGCCATGGTATTGGGGTTGGTTTTTATGCGTGTGCCTCGTTACTTGGCCTAGGCGCGCTGATGACGCAGCTACCAACGCTTTATCAAGTGCTGGTATATGGCGGTGCAGCATACCTAGCATATTTAGGTATTCGTATTTTGTTAGCTAAACCTAGCCCGCAAACACTGAATGTTGAGCAGGCTAAGCCAAGTCCTCGCAGCGCGTTGCAAGATGGCTTTGCCATTGCCTTTTTAAATCCAAAACTAGCAGTGTTCTTTTTGGCACTGTTTTCGCAATTTATTGATCCAGAGAGCCTGACTTTGCAGGTTGGCTTAATCATGTGTTTAACGGTATTTGTGCTTGATACAGGCTGGTATCTACTTGTTGCACTGTTAACTGAAATATCAAAAAAGCGTTTTGGTTTTACCAAAGCGAATCCGTGGTTTGAAAAATTGCTAGGGATAATCTTTATTGCCTTAGCTGTTCGCGTCGTTATTACCCTATAAAACCCTCTATATTGCGATTACATCACGAATAAAAAAGGGTTGTGATCGCTGCTTTCCCCAGCAAGCTCCTATTGCATACGTATTCATCACACAATATTTACCTTTTGGTTACACTTTATTGGTTGTTTTTTGACAACAACAATAACCACAAATACAACACTTCCAACGACAACAGGGTGGGAATCCAATGGGGAAATTCAAGCTAAGTGCACTTATGCTGGCTTTAGTGGCAGCAAATAGTGCAATGGCGGCGACGGAAGAAGAACGCACATCAGCGAAGGAAATCGATCCTGAGCTAGAAGTAATCGAAGTACGCGGCTTTAGTCGCAGCTTAATTCAATCATTAAATCAAAAACGTTTTAGTGACACTGTCTCTGAGCAGCTATCAGCCGATGATTTAGGCGCATTGCCTGATGTGTCTATGGCTGATGCATTAACACGTCTGCCGGGGATCTCAGCGGTACGCACTGGTGGCCAAGCTGCCGAAATCAACATTCGCGGTTTATCAGGTGGATTTGTTTTTTCGACATTAAACGGTCGTGAGCAAGTATCTACCAGTGGTAGCCGTAGTATTGAGTTTGACCAATATCCGTCTGAGTTAATCAGCTCGGCGGCGGTGTATAAGTCGCCAAAAGCCTCACTCATTGAAGGGGGCGTAGCGGGGACGGTAGAGCTACAAACAGCCAGCCCATTGGATAACGACCAGCAACACAAATTTACTGCGAATGTACGTGGTATGTATAACGACCGTGCTTCAGAGGTATTTGATGCCACCGAATACGGCGACCGTATTAGCTTTTCTTATCAAGGCAAATTTCTTGACGATACGTTAGGTGTGGCATTGGGTTACGCGCGACTATTCCAGCCAAGTGTGGCGACGCAGTTTATCGGTTTTGCTTATAACGGCAATAAAGATGTTGATGGACTGGCCAATGATACTGATGGTCCAGTAGATAACCCTGCTAATGAATACATTAGCGAGGGTTTTGAGCTTCAGCACTTAGGTGGTGAAGAAACCCGTAATGGTTATTTAACCTCAATTGAATGGGCACCAGCTGATAACTTTAAACTAAAAGGTGATGCGTTTTTATCGCGTTTTGATAGCGAATCATTTGCCCGTGGTTTTCGGGTTAAGTTTGGTGGTCCGTCTGCGGTTTATGCTAACCCAGTACTTGACGGTAATGCGGTGATTGGTGGCGCGATTAACCGCACATCAAACAGCTTTACCCGTGTTGAAATCGTTAATGATGATAACCAAGACTTTGATGAAGTAGACAGCTACGGCATTAATGCCGATTGGCAAATTACTGAGCGTTTAAACGTTAATGCTGATGTGTCGTTATCTCGTGCGAAGAGTAATTTCCGTAATGGTTTACTGTGGGCATTGGTTGCGGAAGATGCCACCGTTGAGAACCCTGTGTTTGATACCAATGTATCGCTTAACTATCAATTAAACGGCTTGAACTTGCCTGATGTAGGTTTTAACCAAGCCGACGCATTTAGCGATATTGACCGCGTTATGGTCAGTAAATACGGTATTTACCCGTATGAAAATGAAGATGAAGTCAAAGCGTTCCGACTCGATTTTAAGTATGAGTTAGAGAACAACTGGTTTAGCTCAATTGAATTTGGTGCTCGTTACTCTGACCGTGAATACAGCAATAATCGCTCAGTATTCGAATACGGTAACGATGGTGCATTCTCTTCGACTCAACCACCGCTTCGCCTTACTGATGACATGACCACCGTAGTTGATTGGCAAGGTGAGTTTAGCTATTTCCCATCATACCTAGCGATAGATTTAGATAAAGCGCTCAACGCGTGGTTCCCAAGTGGTATTCCGCAGCCAGTACAAACCTGGGGTAATGCCGATGGTGTTGTTGATTTAGATGGTGATGGTGAGCCAGATGCACAAGGTTATACCACTAACTATTCATGGACCATGTTACAAAGTGGTTCAGTGTATGAAGAAGTGGTATCAGCCTACCTGATGCTTAACATTGATACCGAAATTGGCACTCTACCAGTCACAGGTAACATTGGTATTCGCCGAGTAGATACCGATCAGTCAGCGACGGTACTCGAAAACGTCGGTGGCGATCCGCAACTCGGTGCGCAGTATATTGTTGATGACAATGGCATTGTTAACGACCTATATGCACCAAGCGTGTTAGGCATTAAATACACAGACTACCTGCCTTCATTAAACCTGAACTTTAAAGTGAGTGACGCGACACAAATTCGTTTTGCTGCGGCAAAAGTGATGGCGCGTGCTCCGATTAACCGTTTAGCGGGCGATGCCAGTGCATCGGTTAACAATGACGGCGAAATTAACGGTTCAAGTACCAATAACCCATTCTTAAAACCTTTCTATGCTGATCAATACGATATCTCGTACGAGCAATACTTTGAAGACACCGATGGTGCACTGGTTGTTGCTGCGTTTTATAAGAATATCGACTCATTCATAGATACGGTGGCCATAGAGAACTTTGACTTTAAAGGTAATGGTTTTAACGTACCAGAATACATAGTCGACCCAGTCAGCGGTGAGCAAATCGAAACCACTAATGGTGTGTACACCACTGCGGTTAACAATGCTAAGGGTGGTTATATTCGTGGTATTGAGCTTGCCTATACGCAAGTTTTCTCTTTTTTACCCTCACCGTTTGAAGGTTTAGGTATTAACGCTAGTTACTCATATACAGAGAGCGAAGTGCAGTCTATCACCGATTTAGGTGGTGATTCTGTATCGCAAGACTTACCTGGCCTTTCAAACAATGTTTTTAACGGCACACTTTTTTACAGCTATGAAAACTTTGAAACACGTTTGAATGTGCGTTATCGCGATGATTTCGTATCAGAGCAAGTTGCTGTCAATGAGCAAGTGGTGAATTTTGATGCGGAAACGGTTGTCGATTTCCAAACATCGTATCAGTTCACAGATTCATTCGGCATGTTATTACAAGTGAATAACTTAACCGATGAACCAACACAAAGCTACTTTGGAACAACCAGTAAAACAGGCACCACGCAATTCTTTGGTCGTCAGTTTTATCTAGGTTTTACCTATAACCATTGATCAGTGAGTTGGAGATAAAAATATGAAAATAATAGCTAATTTTAGCCGCTTACTGATTGCATGTAGCATGGTATTGCTAGCTGCATGTGGTGGTGGCGCAAGTAACGATATAGATTCAGGACAAGTATTATTGACCTGTAGTGTCCCACAAGTTCCCAATGAAGCGGGGACTGAGTGTGTTGATCCTCCGCCGATTAGTTGTCCGGCACCAACGGTACCCGATGAGAATAATGAGAGCTGCGTAGTAGGCGCTGATCCCACTTTGCCTGATCCTGTGGTTTTCCCTGCTGATGACGAAGCCATCTTATTCTATAACCGCACCAGTGATGATGCCTACGAAGGCTATCGATTACACTCATGGAATAACGATGACTGTGATTCTTACGCAGCACCGTTTGATGCCACTGATTGGGCAAATGGTCATGAATACGATGGTATTGACCCTAATTATGGCGCGTACTGGATTGTAAAACTAAAAGAGGGTTACAACGAGTGTGCTAACTTCATCGTGCATATTGGTACAGAAGGGTCTGGCAAAGCGTTTGGTGATGTTGATTTAAAAATGCCATTGATGCAGGACGATGAAAAGTTCCAACGCATGAACTTTACCATTCATGGTGAACCATCAGTATTTGAATATCCAATTGTTAGCTTAGGTGAACGTCCGGTGAGTATTTCTGGTGCATCAGCGCATTGGATAGATTTATCTACTGTGATTTATCAGCCAAGTAATGAGCTGACAAGTATCATTAAATTACACTCATCAAGCAGTGCTGATTTAAAAGTTGATGAAGATACTGGTGAGTTAAATGGTCAAGTAGTTGAGCTTACATCGACATCTTTGAGCGATGAACAAATCGCTAAAGTGCCACACCTTGCTGGATGGAATGCGTACCAAGGTAGCTGGGATGCAGCCGCTGCAAAAGAGCTTATTAAACAGCAGTTAGTTGTGGCAGGCTACGATGCTGATGGCAAGCTAATTGAAGCAACCTATGTGCAAACCGCTAAAGCCCTCGATGACTTATATACCAGTGGCGAAAGTGACGCTAATGAAGCACAACTTGGTGTGCATTACGCCAATAATGGCATTGATGTGTCGGTATGGGCGCCGACTGCAAGCAATATGAAATTAGCGCTGTATGATGCTGATAAAACAGAGCTTGAACAACTTGCTATGAACTTTGATAGCGCAACGGGTATTTGGTCTAGCAATGTCGATATCAGTCACGATCGTCATTACTACCGCTTTATGTTTGATGTTTATCATCCGACGACTAAGCAAATTGAAAGCTTATGGAGCACAGATCCTTATTCACTCAATGTTTCAACCAATGGTTTATATAGCCAATTGATTAACCTTGATGATGAAGATACTAAACCGACTGGCTGGGATGAGCGTATGGTGCCAACAATTGATTACCCGGAGCAAGCGGTAATTTATGAAGGCCATGTGCGTGATTTTAGTGTGCGTGATGAAACAGTCAGTGAAGCAAACCGTGGTAAGTATTTAGCGTTTACTGAGCTTGATAGCGCACCAATGCAACATCTTAAAAAGTTAGCAGATAATGGCTTAACACATTTCCATTTACTGCCACTGACTGATATTGGCACCATTGATGAAGATGCTAGTCAGCGTGTTGATATTACTGCAACCTTAGGTGATTTATGTAGCCGCATTAATGATGATGCCGATGCATGTAAAACCGAAGATAAGAGTGCATTGATAGTTGATTTAATGGCGTCTTACCTACCTGGCTCTGATGATGCTCAAGCACTTGCTAATGCAATGCGTGGTGTTGATAGCTTTAACTGGGGTTATGATCCGCATCATTTTATTGCGCCTGAAGGCTCTTACGCTTCATCGCCTGAAGGTATTGCACGAGTTAAAGAAACGCGTGCGATGGTCCAGTCTTTACAAGAAATTGGTTTACGTGTCGTGCTTGATGTTGTTTACAACCACACGACCTCATCAGGTGTTTGGGATAAATCAGTCTTCGATAAACTGGTACCAGGTTATTACCACAGATATAACGAAACATCAGGCGATATCGAGCGCTCAACCTGTTGTGAAAATACAGCAACAGAACATGTCATGATGGATAAGTTTGTTGCTGATTCTATGGTGATTCTAGCCCGTGATTTTGGTTACGATAGCTTCCGCTTTGATGTGATGGGGCATATGCCAAAAGCATCAATTATGACCGCACTTAGTGCAGTGCAAGCGGTTGACCCTGATACCTACTTCTATGGTGAAGGGTGGAACTTTGGTGAAGTCGCTGATAACCGTTTATTTGTGCAAGCTAAACAAATGGATATGGCAGGCACTGAAGTAGGCACCTTTAATGACCGTATCCGTGAAGCAATTCGTGGTGGTGCATTCTTTAGCAATAATGCCACAGATGGCAATTTATCTGAGCAAGATACGTTGCGTTTATCACTGGCAGGTAACTTACAAAACTACATTCTGAAAGACTTTAAAGGTAATTCAGCAAAAGGCAGTAGCTTTAGTTGGAGTGGTCAGCCTGCGGCCTATGCACTCGATCCAGCTGACAGCATTAACTATGTCTCTAAGCATGATAACGAAACATTGTGGGATCAGCTGCAATATAAACATGGCACTAACTTAAGTATTGAAGAGCGTGTGCGTGTTCACAATATGGCTTTAGCTATGCCGCTGATGAGCCAAGGTATTCCATTTATGCAAATGGGTGCTGATATGCTGCGTTCTAAATCAATGGATCGTAACAGCTATGATTCTGGTGATTGGTTCAACTTTGTTGATTTCAGTAAAGAAACCAACAACTGGAATGTAGGTTTACCGCCTGCGCAAGATAACCAAGCGAAGTGGGGCGAAATTGCACCTATTTCGGCAAATACGAATGCGCAAGCGATGGCTAGCGACATTGAATACGCAAGTAATGTATTTACTGAGTTCTTAGCAATTCGTAGTGCCAGCCCACTATTTAGTTTAACCACAGAGCAAGACATCTTAGACCGCGTTGGCTTCCACAATATTGGTAAGCGTCAACAGCAAGGCTTAGTCGTGATGAGTATCGATGATGGCGTTGGTTTGACTGATCTAGATAGCCAATACGATGCCATTGTTGTGGTGATGAACGGCACAGAGCAAAGCTTATCGCATACGGTATCAACGGCTGCGGGTTTTGAGCTTCATCCTGTTTTAAAAGCGAGTGTTGACTCTAGTATGTCAGCGGCAAGCTTTATAGCTGGTGAGGGCGAAGGTACCTTTAATGTTCCGCCATATACTGTTGCTGTGTTTGTGAAACCACAAGCTGATGCACAAGGCGAAGGCCTAAGTGCCGATGCGACTGTGGGGGCACCTGATATCGTACCATTTGGTAGCACAACAGTTTATGTTCGTGGCTCGTTAAACGACTGGGGTACGGCAAATAGCTTTGAATATGTGGGTAATGGCGAGTACAAAATTGCCATTCCTCTAACAGCGGGTAGTTATGAGTTTAAAGTCGCTTCAGAAGATTGGTCTACCGTTGATTTTGGAGCGCTTTCTGCTGATGTTGCTGAGGTGATCGAAGGTGAAGATGAGCCGCTAACACGTAGTGGTGCCAATATGATCTTTACGGCGGCAATGGATGCTGTTTATGTGTTCTCATTCGATGCCACAGACACCGATAACCCAGTACTTAAGGTTTATAACGAAGAGCCATTTGTTGGCACTGCAATTTATGTACGCGGTAGCTTAAATGATTGGGGTACCAGTGACGAGCTGATGTATCAAGGTAAAGGTATTTATACCTTCACTAAACAGCTAACCGCGGGTAGCTATGAATTCAAAGTAGCCTCTGAAGACTGGAGTACGGTGGATTATGGCTCAGGTGAAAGCAGCGCGGCAGTCACTGTGGGTACAGAAAAACTGCTCGCAGTAAAAGCTGCAAACATGACAATGGATATTGCAAGCGATGGTCAATATCAGTTTGTGTTTGATGCCAGCAACCTTGAAGAGCCACTCATGAGCGTATTCAATGCAGAAATGTTTGGCGCAACTCAGGTTTACTTACGCGGTAGCGTTAATGGCTGGGGCACAGATAACCCACTGATTTATGCTGGTGATGCGATGTACAGTACCACCATGACATTAGAAGCAGGTGACTATGAGTTCAAAGTCGCTTCTGAAGATTGGAGTACCGTAGATTACGGTGGCAGTGGTGATGCCCCTGTTGCTGTGCTTGGCGAAGCTGCTTTACTAGAAGCGGTTGGCGCCAATATCGCCCTGAGTATTGCAGCTGCTGGCGATTATCGTTTTACAGTGCAAGGACCTGATCTGAGTAAACTAACAGTGACGGTTGAAGCAGTGGAGTAGCTTTCCCTGCAGTACCCTTAAGCCGGGCTTTTGCTCGGCTTTTTTTGTATTTAATGAAAAGTTTGTATATTGTCATAACTACTTATCAAGGAGCCTATGATGACAGAAACCAGTTTATTGAGTGCCAGCTTTGATCCAAAAGTAAAACAGTATTGGTTATTACTGGGTATTTTTACCTGTGTGATTAGTATGGTAGGTATCCCTTTCACTCCCATAGTTGCGTTAATAATCTGGCTGGTGGCAGGGCGTATTTTAGCGGCGATGTCAGCCACGTTGCTAACGCGTAAGTTAGTGGTAAAACGCGGTGTATTCTTTAAAGAAGAAAAATCGATCCCACTTGAAAAAATAACCGATGTGGCACTTAGCCAAGGTCCTTTGATGCGTCAATTTGGTCTTTATCGACTGAGTTTTGAAACGGCAGGTCAATCAGGGCAAGGTGCATTGGTATCATTACTCGGAGTGGTTGATGCAGAGGCCTTTCGCGAAGCAATCTTGAAACAAAAAGATGAGATGACGCAAAGCAGCAGTGCTAAAGCTGAACATAAACCTGAAGATAGTCAGTTAGAACTGCTGCGTTCACTTACTTATAGCGTAAAAAACATTGAGCAAATGTTAGTTACGCTATTAGATGAAAAGCGTTAAGCCAGTTGTAAAGTAGGGTTACCAGCTTGTACGCTGATCGCTTTTTGACGCTCGCTAAGCAGTGTGTAATCGGCTGTTTTAACGCTACTTACATAATGCCACTGGGCAAGCGCTTGCTGTTGAGTAAAGGTGACCGTTAAGTAACCGCGTTCCACTAAATTGTTGTAAGCTAAGTCGTTAACCAGTAATGCAATAACTTGCTCAATTTGTGCGACAGCTTCGCTCGGTTGCGTATTTAACGCTAAGTAGTTCTCAAGACCCGGAGAAGAAACCGAAGATGTGGCAAACTCAACACCAGCTGCAGCTTTAGCAGAAACAGGGTTACTGTCATCAGTGACTAATTGTCCTGCCCAGCTGTTATGCGTATCACCCGCTAAAACCACCAAGTTCTTTTGCGCTGCAATTGCAGTCCCAAGTATTACCTCACGTTCATAAGCATAGCCATCCCATGCATCAAGATTATAAGGCGCTGTTGTTTCTACGCGTGCTCGCTGCTCACTAGTAACCGTTGGATCGCCAGCTAATATACGGCCTTTAATTTGCGCAAGCTCACTAAATAACGTGTTTGCTTGAGCAAGTAATGCAGATGGGTCAGCACCGCTTGCTTGAGTCACTTGAATATTCATAAGTAACTGCAAAATCTCAAATGGCAAATGCATTTTGGTCATCAGCACTTGTTGCCCAAGTACTTGCCATTGTGTTGTTGCTGTTGTTAAACCATCAGTTAGCCATGTAAGTTGCTCGTTACCTAATAGGGCACGAGTCGGTGAGCTAATTGCTGCAACAAAGTCAGTTTGTCCTTGGCTGCTGGTTAAATCGAAATCTGCATAATTAACTTGCTCGTCGCGAGCTAAAACACGGGTATCGAGCATGTGTAACGACACTAAATTACCAAACTCGAAGCGTCGATAAATACGTTCTTTATCGGCTACATTACGGATAGGCATCCATTCAAAGTAGGCTTGTAGCGCATGCATTTTGCGCTCGCTAAATTCACCTTCGCCGTCGTTGTGATTTTCAGCGCCACTGCGCCATGTATCATTAGTTATTTCATGGTCGTCCCAAACAGTAATAAATGCACAATGACTATGGGCAGCTTGCAGGTTTTCGTCTTTACGATAATGGGCGTAACGTTTGCGATAATCCGCTAAAGAAGTGATTTCGTCGCTATTGTCATCAGGTAATAAACGGCCAAGTTCGGCGGCATTTTCAGTGGCATAACCTGTATTACCATATTCGTAGATGTAGTCACCTAGGTGCAGTACTGCATCTAAATCGGTTTGTTTTGCGATTTCACCATACACATGAAAGTAGCCAGCAGGATAGTTAGCGCAAGAGACAACGGCAAATTTTACTTGTTCTATGTTGTCGGTTGGAAGCGTTTTACCTGCTCCAGTAGGTGAGGTTTTACCATTACTTATGAAGCGGTAGTAATAGGTAGTGTTAGCATCGAGACCTTGCAGATCAACTTTTAAGGTGAAGTCGGTTGCATCGCTTACCTGTGTTTCGCCATCATGGCTAATGGTTGTGAAGTTAGCATCTGTTGAGGCCTGCCAAACAACGTTAACACTCGTGACGTTTTCAAGTGGTGTTATGCGAGTCCAAATAATGAGACTGTTAGCGAGAGGGTCGCCACTGGCAACACCGTGATCAAAGCTGACAGGGATTTGCTTTGTGGTTTCGTCATCATCGTCATTAAGACTACAGCCCGTTAAACCGAAAGATAAAACGGCGGCTCCAAAACCAGCCGCCGATGCTTTTAAAAAGCGTCTGCGTGTAAAAGTCATTGCTCTGTACCTATAAGTAGAAAAGTACGAGCTTATCCGACCAGTGTTACTGTTCTATGAAGTTAAAACACCTGACAAATTTGTTCTGCATTACAGGTGATTACAGTGACATTTTCGTAGCCAACACGAGTCAGAGCTTCGGCACTCAGTGTGGCACGAGCACTACTTGCACAGTGTAAGTAAATGGGTCTTGCAGGATCTTTTTCAATTTCCATTAATTTCATTTCAAGTACACCGCGTGGGATATTAATTGCACCTGTTGCTGCTTTTGTGGCGTGTTCAGCAGGCTCACGTACGTCTATTAATAAACCGTGGTTTTCGCTTAATTCTTGTTTTGCTTGGTCAGCACTAATGCGGCGCTGGTTTGGGGCAACAATTTTCATTAAGTCAGGAATTGGTGTCAGCATACTAATCCTCCATGCCAAGTTTGCGTAAAATGGTGATCATTGGGCACCATTTCGTGAATGCCGATTGAATTAAGTTTAGAGCAATAAATACCGTAAACCAAATCCACAGCGGACTGTGAAACTGTTGTAGCAACAATGAAATACAGATCATTACACCAGCAATTAGGCGAAGCGCGTCATTTAGTTTCATAATAAGACCTCGATAACAGAGTGATGTATTTAATATATTAGATAATACTACATTAGTAAATTCTAATATTAGACTTTTCTAATATATCAATCTATACTTTAGCGGTATTTTAAGAATATAGAGTAGTGTGATTATGAACATCGATTTTGCGGCTATGGCCGACAATGTGGAACAAGCAGAGCAAATGCTAAAGATATTGGCGAATAAAAATCGTTTGATGATCTTATGTTCGCTGCAAGATGGTGAAATGAGCGTGAGCGAATTAAATGAAGCAGTGCCATTGGCGCAGTCAGCATTATCGCAACACTTAGCGGCGCTGAGAAAAGCTCAGATAGTTGCGACTCGACGCGAAAGCCAAACTATTTATTACCGCGTGGTGGATGAAAACGTGGTATCAATCTTAGCGACCCTACATGGCTTATTTTGCAAAGGTAATTAAGCAATGAATGCTATCGATAATGCAGTAAAAAACAGCTTGAGCGGCCGCCTCCCTGTCATTATTTTTATTATGTCGGTGCTGCTTGGTCTAATGGCATTAAAGCAAACACCCCGTGAAGAAGAACCGCAAATTGTGGTTCCAATGCTTGATATTTATGTGGCAGCACCAAACGTCGAAGCGCCAGAAGTAGCTAGGCTGGTAACTGAACCATTAGAGAAGTTATTAGCGCAATTGACGGGCGTTGAGCATATTTACTCGAGTACACAAAGTAATGCTGCTGTTGTTACTCTTCGCTTTGAAGTTGGTCACGACCGTGAGCAAGCCATTCTCGACACTTACGCTAAACTCTATAGTTATCAACACACGATGGCGTCAGTGATAAGTTCATGGCAAATACGTCCGGTTGAAGTGAACGATGTACCCATTGTAATGCTGGGCTTATTCAGTAAAGATCCAAAACTTTACGATGATTATCAACTAACCCGCTTTGCCAACGAAATTGCTAACAGTTTACAGCGCATCGAAAATACCAGCGAAGTGAAAGTGATTGCAGGTAGAACTCGTCAATTAACGATTAACCTTGATGCAAGTGCTCTTGCTGCACACCAAACAACATTAACCGATGTGTATTATGCGCTTAGCGTATCTAATCAATTGGTGAATGTGGGCAGCGTTGTTGAGGGTAAGCAGCAAATTGCCTTACAAGTGGGTGATGTTTTACGCTCTCAATCTGCCATTGAACGGCTTGTTGTCAATGTGGTTAATGGTAAGAGTGTTTACCTAAGTGATGTTGCCCAGGTGAGTGATGGGCCAAGCGAAGCACAAAGTTATCAATGGTTGGCTAAATCAGATAATCAGCAACAACTTCCTTTAGTCACTATTAGTGTCGCTAAACAAGCAGGCACCAATGCGGTAGCTGTAGCCAATGAAGTGCACAGCATGATGGATAGTTTATCGGCTAATCTACTACCAGATGAAGTGGGCTACACCGTACTGCGTGACTATGGCCAAACCGCGAACGAAAAAGTAAATAACCTTACCTCGAGCTTAGTGTTTGCGGTATTTACCGTGGTTATTTTTGTTGGCGTATTTTTAGGTTGGCGACCAGCAATTGTGGTTGGTTTAGCAGTACCTATTTGCTACGGCATTACCCTGACACTTGATTTTGCCTTTGGCTATACAATTAACCGAGTCACACTGTTTGCACTAATACTTTCTTTAGGTTTATTGGTTGATGATCCCATTACTGGGATAGACAACATAAGTCGCTTTTTAACGAAAAAAGGCGATAAAAAACAAAGCATAGTTGATGCCATGAGCGAAATTCGTGTGGCGCTGTTTATGTCAACATTGACCATTATGGTGGCGTTTATTCCACTTGCTTTTATCACCGGCATGATGGGGCCGTACATGGCTCCGATGGCATTCAATGTACCGGTCAGTGTGATGGTTTCAACCATAGTGGCATTTTTTGTCACACCATGGTTGGCCATGAAATTACTGAAAGCGCCAGTTGATGACAGCATGCAACTAGAAGCCAATCCGCATAGCTTATACGAGCGCATATTATCACCATTACTTGAGTCTAAAGGCCGTGCCAAACTCGTTCTATGGACCACATTAGCTTTGTTTGTCGCAAGTGCCATGTTACCCGTAATGCGTGCAGTACCTTTAAAGCTATTACCGTTTGATAATAAAAACGAGTTACAAGTTTTAATCGATATGCCAGAAGGCACGAACCTTGAACAAACCGCCGCTTTTACTCGAAAAGTACAAACCATCACTTGGCAATTAAATGAAGTAAGCGAGGCGGCAGCCTACGTTGGTCAGCCATCAAGCATGGACTTTAATGGTATGGTGCGTGGTTATTATCGACGTGAAGCAGCGAACCTTGCTGAACTCAGAGTATTACTGCTCGATAAAACTGAGCGTGATCATCAATCTCATGGCGTGGTCATGCGCTTGCGTGCCGCATTAGCGCCACTGGCAACCGATGGCATTGTAATTAAAGTAGTTGAAGTGCCACCGGGTCCGCCTGTTTTAAGTACCTTAGTGGCTGAAGTTTACAGTGAGCCATTTGTTGATACAGAGACTCACTATCAAGCAGCTCTTGCTGTTGCAGCAAGGTTAAAACAAGAGCCGCATGTGGTTGAGGTTGATACCAGTATTGCTGCCAATGCACCCTTACAGCGTTTTGTTACCGATAAAAGTAAAGCGTCATTGTCGGCGGTCTCTACGCAAGATATTGCCCAGACCTTAGCCATTGCCTCGCATGGGCAAAATGTTGGAGTGTTATATGTTAGCGGCGAAACAGATCCTGTTGATATTAAACTGCAACTGCCTTATCAAGATCGTAATCAATTTGCTCAATTGCTGGCATTACAAGTCCGTGGTGATAGGGAGCTTGCAAAAACCAGTGATGAATTTGGGTTGCAAAGTGCGCCGCGTCCGCTGGTGGCGTTATCTGAATTAGGTGAATTTCAGCATCAAGATGTTGCCAAGCCAATTATGCGTAAAGATCAGCGTAATGTTGTATATGTTATGGCTGAGCTAAATGGTCGTACTCCTGCTGAAATTATTGCTGACGTCAATGCCGACTTAGCCATTAGTGCTGACGAATTTAGCCAAACTGATTGGCAAAGTAGGCACTTTTTCAATAATGGTGGTAGCCAAGCTTGGCAATTACCTGCTGGCACTGACGTGACCTTTAGTGGTGAAGGTGAATGGCGAATTACCATTGATGTATTTAGAGATATGGGGATTGCCTTTGCGTTTGCGCTCACTGCCATTTTCATCATCTTACGCATTCAAACAAACTCAGCGAGTTTATCACTTATCATCATGTCGGCTATTCCATTAACCGTAATAGGGATCATGCCGGGCTTTTGGCTATTAAATCAATTTGGAGAGCGCAGCATTGCTGGTGCTCCTGAGCCGGTGTTATTCACAGCAACAGCCATGATAGGCATGATTGCACTTGCCGGTATTGTGGTTCGTAACTCACTTATTTTAGTTGAGTTTATTAATCAAGCTCGCGGTCAAGGTATGGCAATTAAGCAAGCTTTGATTGCCGCAGGTACGGTGCGTATGCGCCCTGTGTTACTGACAGCGGGAACCACCTTATTAGGTAACTTGGTTATCACCCTAGACCCGGTATTTAGCGGTCTAGCGATCGCAATTATTTTTGGTATTGTGGCATCAACATTGTTCTCATTATTTGTTGTGCCGCTGGTTTATTATTTAGTGTTTGCAAAGGATGCAGCCAAAGAGGAACAAGCTCATGCAGGGTAAATCAAAACTTATTGGTTCAATTGTCGCGTTATCAGTGATTATTGTGGCGGTACTTTACATGGCGGGCAGTTTTTCTGATAAGCAAGCTGCAGGCATGAAAAACCCATCAGCAAATGATTACACTGGTCAGTTAGTGACAGTGACACTGGCAGATATTGCGCGTGATGAAGTTGTACCGGGCACTGTGATTGCCAAACAAAATACGCAAATCTCATCACGGGTTATGGCACAAGTTGAGCGTTTAAATGTACGCGCTGGCGATACTGTAAAACAAGGTGACGTGCTAATTACCTTGCAGCAAGATGACTTTAAAGCAGGACTTGCTCAAAGCGAAGCACAAATAAATGCTATTAATGCATCGCTAACTCAAGCAGAGAAACAACTAAAGCGTATTAACGATTTATACAAGCAAGGTTTGGTATCTGTTAGCGAATACGACGATGCAAAAGCAAGGTTCGATAATTTAACTGCGAACCTAGCGATTGCTAAACAGCAGCAAACACAAGCGCAAGTTGCACTGAGTTTTACGCAAATTAAAGCGCCGATTTCAGGTGTTGTGGTTGAGCGTTTTGCAGAGCCCGGCGATACCGCAACTCCTGGCACGCCATTACTCGCACTGTATAACCCACAACAATTGCAATTAGCATTTAATGTCAGAGAACAACAAGCAATTAAGCTGAATGTTGGCCAAACTCTAACGGTCAAATTACCTGCTTTATCAATATCAATGCCTGCCACGGTGACAGAAATCGTGCCGGTTGCTGATAGTGCTGCGCGTAGTATGGAAATCCGTTTAGAAACAGATGCGCAAACTGGGTTAATGCCTGGGCTTTATGCACAATTACAATTACCGCTCGCCACTGAAAAAGGGGTGTTGATTGACTCAAGCTTGGTGCATCAATATGGCCAATTGAGCATGGTCTATTTACTTGAAAATAATCAGATAGTGCGCCGCTACGTACGCCTTGGCGAAATGGTCGATGGACAGCAGCACATCGTTTCAGGTTTAAACCCGGGGGATGTGCTGGCTGTTGATTTTAAAACTAAATAAAGGTCGCTATTTCGTCCAGCGACTTTTTCACTAAGGCATGCTCAGGGATGGTTGCATCTGTGCTTGGGTAGCCTGCAATAAGCAGCATGTAAGGGCGCTCATTATCTTTATCGCGGCCACAAATTTCGGTTAAAAAGCTCATTGGCTTTGGTGTATGCGTGAGGGTAGCAAGGCCAGCTCTGTGTAGTGCTTGAATTAAAAAGCCGGTTGCTAGGCCAACAGATTCATGAACATAGTAATTGGTATTTTTGTCATCGGCAGAAATACCGCCTTTCTTTTGACTAAACACGGCAATGAGCCAAGGTGCATGCTCAAGGTAGGGCTTACTGGCATCGGTGCCAAGTGGTTTTAAGGCATCTAACCATTCTTCACCTGCGCGACCTTCATAAAATGAACGCTCTAGTTTTTCGGCTGCTTCTCTAATTTGTTTTTTCACATTGCTACTGTGTATTGCTACAAAGTGCCAAGGTTGATGATTGGCACCACTTGGTGCAGTGCCTGCCGCTTTAATACAGGTTTCGATTATTTCTTTTGGCACTGGGCGGTCGCTAAAACTGCGAATACTGTGGCGACGCTGACTCACGGCTAAAAACTCTTCGGCGCGTTTAAGCATCTCGTCATGAGGGTACTCAATAAAGTCATTGAGTGGCTGATTTTTGTGTTCTTGCATGGCTTTTCGCTTCTTGTGTGTTGATGATTTTAATTATGAATATGTTGGTTTCGGCGGTACTCTTTTAATTCATTGCTTAACCAATCTTTTGCATTGAGTAAAGACCCATTGCTGAGTCTTACTTTATAAGGCTTACCGCTCCATGAGCTTTTGCTCGCCAGATTTTCGATAAACTTTTCGGCAGTTTTTGCATAGCGGGTTGCTTTTCGATATTTCATTGCAAGGTGTTCGGCAGCATCTTCACTTGAGTGCTCTGTGCCGTTGCGAATAAATATGGCATCACTCTTAGCAACAAAATCAATAAGGTGGTTTATCTCTTGTTCTGGGGTCGCTGCATAACTGAATTGGCTAATGCTCAATAACATTAACGCGATTAACCAATATTCTTTTATACATAATCTCATAGCGTTTGATGCTCTATCGTCAGGGTTGCAATAATTGGGTTATGATCAGAGCTTGCAAGCTCAGGAACAACGGTTGTTTCTATTTTGACACCGCGAACCCATACTTGGTCAAGCGCTAATCCAAATGCTTTGGTACGTTTATCATCTAAATAGATAGCTTCGTGTAAACCTAGTTGGGTTAATGTTTGCTGTAATAAAGCTTGGCGTTCATCACTCCAGGTATTGAGATCTCCTGCAAACACGATAGGTCCCTTGTGCATGCGCATGATACTAGCTGCATCGTCGAGCTGTTGTTTAAAGTCACTAACGCCAAAAGTAAAGTTGATGCCATGCAGGTTAATGCTCAGCAATAACTGTTGATCTGGCAGCGCATATTCAACGATATTAGTGGCTTTTGGGCTACGTAGCCAAGGCTCAACATGGGTGAGGGTGCAATGCACCGCGGCAGGCCAACGGCTGAGCGTCATAACCCCTGATTGCACGCCGCCGCTCTTATAGCCTTTAGCAAAGCGCCAGTAAGGTTTGAGCTTTGTAAGCGCAGGCTCTTCGATAGCTTCTTGCAGTAACACTATATCTGCATTGTCATTTAGCTTTTGCAAATCTGTGAGTAAGCCATCTATTTGTGCTTTGTAAATATTCCAACTCAATAATTTGAACTGATAAGGCAGGATATAATGTTCAGCGTAAGTTTGCATGCGACTTTGTGCTAACTGCTGTTGGCAATTAGCAAGGTCCACAGCGGTTTTGGTTATACCTTGCTGCTCATCTGAGCTAGGACCGCTTGAAAAGCTATACCAAGACAGTGCACCCAAGCACACAAGTAATAAAAATATACGCAGATATGACGCCATAATGACCTTTATTTACTTTTCTTAAGAATTAGTCTTAGTTAGCCCCAGTTTAGTTCAAAGACTAAATGTTAGAAACTGTAGTATTTTCTACAATTTCTATACGCTTTCTTACCCAAAACAAGTACTCATGTTCTTATACTTACTGAGCTTAACAACTCAGACAAAGGAACTACTCATGAAACAAATGGCCTGTATGCTGCTTGCCTTATCGGTGACAGCGTGTTCATCAGTCACCATAGTGCCAGAAAAAACAACTAATAAATTAGCCACTAAAGCTGATTACCAAGATAGTCGCCCATTCTTTTTGTGGGGCTTCGTTGGTGAAGAGCGTGTTGATGTTAAGGCTATTTGCCAAGATAAAAAAGTTGCCCAAATGCAATCGCAACAAACATTCGCTGATGGTGCATTAGGACTCGTTACACTCGGAATTTATGCTCCTCACACAGTAAAAGTCTGGTGTGAGCAACAAGCACAGGAGCAACAACTATGAAAAGCCTACTAGTAACAGCTGTGTTAGTGGCAACCTTAAGTGGTTGCACAAATATCTACTTTGATAATGGCAGTGCTGCTCAAGCTAATAAAGCACCTGCGACAGAGCAATGGCATCATAACTTTGCCGCTGCGCTTTACGAAGGTTCAAAGCCTGTCGACTTATCTGAAGAGTGCCCAGACTCTGAGTGGCAAACCGTTCACACTTATAAGTCGTTCACCAATGGTTTAGCTGAAGTTGCAGTAAACCAAGTTGGGCCAATTTGGTACCCGAAAACAGTCGAAATAAGCTGTGCTCAAGTACCTTATAAGCCAGACTAGTTATTCATAACGTAGTGCATCAATTGGGTTTAAGCGTGCCGCTTTAATAGCGGGCGCTAAGCCAAACACAATACCAATCAATGAAGTAAAGCCAAATGACAGCATAATCGCCCAACCCGGTATGTAGGCATCTGGCATGCTCGGCACTAACACTGAAATTAGTGCCGCAGCACCATACCCTATCGCTAAACCAATTAAACCACCAAAAAGTGATAGCACCACTGCTTCAACTAAAAATTGCAGCATAATAAAGCCAGGTGTTGCCCCTAATGCTTTCAAGGTGCCGATCACACGCGTACGTTCTGTTACCGAAACCAGCATGATATTCATCACACCAATACCACCAACTACGAGGCTAATACCTACGATCCCCGCGGTAATTGCGGTTGCACTTCCGGTAAACTTATCAATATTAGCACGAGCTTTTTCGGCGGTTTCAAACTCAAAGTCGTCATCTTCGCCGTCTTTTAGTTTATGTAATTGACGTAAGATGCGGCGAATTTTAGCCAGTACTTGCGCTTCGTTAGCATCGTCTTTTAAACGAAACATCATTTGCACATTGGTATCAACACTGCCGCCTTCTAGCGCACTCATGGTACTTATCGGTATATTAATGTAATCGTCTTGGTCAAAACCTAATAAGCTACCTTGTTTTTCAGCAACGCCAATAATGCGAAACCACTCACCACCGAGTTTGATATATTCACCTACAGGGTTTTCAGGCAGGTTGAGCTTTTCGATAATTGAAGGGCCAATAAACGCCACTCGACGGCGTTTTTCATCATCTTCTGCGCGAATAAATCGGCCGAGTTCTGGGTAGGTGCGGTAAGCTTTTTGGTAGTCTTGCTCGGTGCCCATTACCCGTGAAGCATGACTTTTATTGCCATACTCTGCTGCACCAGAAAAGCGCCAAGTAAACATCAGCGCAGTAAAGGTCTCGGCTTCTTTAACGCGTGCTTTTAGGGTTAAAAAGTCGCTGTAGGTTAGCTTTGCTTGTTGGCCTACCATTTCTTTTTCTACGCTAGTGTAAGGCTTTATATTTGTCACATCGGGAGACATATCAGCAAGCTGATCATTAATTTGCTTGGTAAACCCTTGCATTACTGCCACTACGGTCACAACCGCTGCAACACCAATAATTATGCCTAAGCAGGTAAGGGCGCTGCGCATTGCATTGGCTTTTATTGCCATCAATGCCGCTTTAGTGCCTTCCATAACAGCGATAGCAGATTTAAACATGTTGTTTTTCTCCTTCGCCTTTACGGGTATCACTAACAACCTTGCCATCAACCAAACGAATAACCCGTTGGCAGTGATCAGCAATATCTTGTTCGTGAGTAACCAAAATAATGGTGTGCCCTTCGTTATGAAGCTCATCAAACAGCGCCATGATCTCAGTGGTGGTTTTACTATCTAGGTTACCGGTAGGCTCATCACCAAGTAGAATGTGGGGCTTAGTAACCAATGCGCGAGCAATAGCGACACGTTGACGTTGGCCACCAGATAGCTGGCTCGAAAGGTGGTTTACCTTATCGCCAAGGCCAACCCGTTGTAATGATTCGAGCGCTTGTTGCTTTCGCTCTTTGGCAGCAATAAATCGATACACTAAGGGCTGCATGACATTTTCAAGGGCGGATGCTCGTGGTAATAAATTGAAACTTTGAAAAATAAAGCCAACACTTTCATTACGTTGATGAGCAAGCTCCGTTTCGGTCATGCGCTTTACTAGCTTATCTTTTAAATAGTAGTCACCACTGGTGGGAGTATCTAAACAGCCAAGCAAGTTCATCAGGGTTGATTTACCAGAGCCCGAAGGACCAATGATGGCAACATACTCATTTTGAGCAATTTCAATATTAATATCATCAAGGGCTTTGAAAACTTGTTCGCCCATTTTGTATTGTTTATTGATATTACAGAGTTTGATCACCGCAGACATTAGCTAGCACCTTTTTCAGGGCTGTTTTTAACGGCTACCGTATCACCCTCTTTTAGTGAGCTAAGTGGTCTAGCGGGGCCGATAACAATACGGTCACCCTTTGCAACTCCACTGGTTAGTGCTTGTTCGATATCTGACGAAATACCTACCGTTACCGCTGTTTTAGTTACGGTGTTATCTGCGTTAAGCTTCCAAACAAAGTAGCTATCATCCTCTTTTTGAATGGCTTCGATGGGGAGTTTTAAGCCATTTTCGGCAATGCTGGTAGCGATTTCTGCGCGGCAACTCATTCCGGCATATAGCTGGCGGTCAGTGGCATCAAGCAGTACTTTAACTTTAAATGATAAGCCTTGTGAACCTGCTTGATTTTTTGCTGATGTGCCAATGTTTATGACTTTGCCAGTAAAAGGTTGATTAGGGTAAGCGGCGGCATAGATGTCTGCATGTTGGTCTAGTTTGATACCGGCGATATCGGTTTCATCGACCCGAAGTTCGGCTAAAATTGCGCTGGGGTCTGCTACTAGCATCAGATCAGAGCCAATTATGTTGGTTGTTCCTGCAATAACGGTTTCACCTTCTTTAATATTTACCGAAGCAAGTAGGCCACTCATCGGAGCACGAAACACGCTTTTATTCAAACGGTCTTCAGCAATCAATAAAGATGCTTGGGCTTGGTTGTAAGCTTCGCGTTTTGCTTCAATATCTATTTTTGCTAAATCGCGGGCATTTTGTAGGTTTTCATACACTTCTTGGCCAGCAAGGCCAACTTCATAAAGCTCTTTTTGGCGGCTTAATTGACGCTCGATATTTTTCAAGCGGGTTTCGCTATGCTTAATGTCGATTTCGGTTGCGCGAAGCACAGCTTTGTTGCGGGCAACTTCAGATTCAAACGCTGTGGTATCTAGGCGCATAAGAATATCGCCCTCAGTGACACTTTCGCCTTCTTCTACAAACACTTTCGCAACACGGCCGGTCACTTCTGAGCGCAGTTGCACTTGGGTATTAAAGACTAGGTTACCAGAGGCTAAAATTGAATCGGCAATATTACCTTGCTCAACTTCTGCAATATGCATTTCTGGTGCATCTTTATTGCCTGTGACTTGCTTTGATACTAGTAAAGCGACAAATGCCGTAACAGCGAGGCCAATAATAATGGCTTTTTTCATGTTACTTCCTTGGTAGTTAAGAGCGGCATATTGCCGCTCAAAGCAGAGTTAAACGAGAGCGATTACAGTCCAAATACCGTAAATAACAATACTTGGTAGAGCTGCAAACAGTAGCGCTTTATTGAAAGTGAAATTAGTCCAGCACTTTAAACCGATAGCTGCGATGAAAATGCCCCAAATAGAAAAGATATTGAGACTTTCAAGTAAGGTGTACAGTGGGTGGCCAATTTCTAAACCAATTAAAAGTTGGTTAATTGAAGCATAATTAAATAATGATTGTGATATTTGGTCAGTGCTTGCAGTTAACACTAAGATAAGTAAACCAAGGCTTGAAATAATCATTGGCATCATGGTCCAAATGCCAAAGCCATACCACGCGCCATAGCCGTAGTTAGCTTCTGGGTCTTGCTTCGATACAAATAGGTAGTAACCTGCCATCAGAGCATTGATAACAGCTAAACCAATAATGCCACCAAACATTGCAAACCAAACTTGCATATCTATGGTTTGCTCCATGCTTTGGCGAATCATTTTTTGTTCTGCAATAGTGGCATCAACACTGGCTACAGCGACTTGTTGATCGATTAAATATTGCGGGTCAGCTTTATTGTAAAAAGCAAACATGCTGGCTGCGAGAATGCCGGCAAGTAAAATAAAGGCAACAAAAGACCAGCCTTTTGCTTCTTTTAAACCATTAAAGGCTTTACTTGGACTGATAAAAATATCAACCAAAGCGGTCATAACATTTGATGATTTCATTTTTTATTCCTTGTTTTATAACATTTGTTTTTAGGTACTAAAATATCCTGTTTAGTAACAAATTAGCAATTTGTTTTGTAACTGTATGTTAACAGATGTGATTAGTAAATCTGTGATAAGGTTAAGCGGTTAATTTGAGTCGAGTTTATTAGGAAAAGTAGGTCGTTATGGCGAATTGTAATGTACGTTGTATTGATGAGTTGGTATTGGGGTTTTGGCGTTTGTTAGATTGGCAGATAACGCCACAGCAATGCTTAAGCTTTTTAGAAAATGCAATCGATATGGGGGTTTCACATACCGATCATGCTGACATTTACGGTGAATACGGTTGTGAAGCTGAATTTGGCAAAGCACTTAAACTAAAACCAAGCATTCGTGATGAAATCAAAATAATCACCAAGTGTGTTATCAAGCCTGCCTTTGCAAGCCTAGGGTTGCAAGGCAAAGCAAATCATTATGACTCAAGTGCCGCGCATATTATTGCCTCAGCACAGCAGTCACTTAAAAACTTCAATACTGATCGTTTAGATGTATTACTTATTCATCGTCCTGATTACTTGATGAATGCCGATGAAATGGCAGAAGCATTTAATACCCTAAAAGCAAATGGTGATGTGATTGATTTTGGTGTGTCTAACTTTACGCCATCGCAACTTAGCTTGTTGCAGTCGCGTTTAGACTTTGAGCTTGTGACTAATCAAATTGAGTTTTCACCTTACGAAATGAAAGCGCTTGACGATGGTAGCTTAGACCAATGCCAATTGCTTGATATCAAACCTATGCTTTGGTCACCATTAGCAGGGGGTCGTTTATTCTCAAGTGATGATGAAAAAGCGGTACGTTTACGTGCAGTGTTAGAGCAGGTTGGTGCTGAAATTGGTGCTACTGCCATTGATCAGGTTGTTTATGCTTGGCTGTTAATGCACCCGAGTGCACCGTCTGTGGTACTCGGTACGGGTAATATTGAGCGTGTTAAATCAGCTGTTGAAGCTAAGCAGCTTACTATGAATCGTGAACAATGGTATCGCATTTGGCAAGGCTCAACCGGTCATAGTGTGCCTTAAAACGTAAAGTCCAAAACGAGAAAAGGGCCTTACGGCCCTTCGTGTTGCAGCAAGTAACACATTCTTTATAAAGTGAAGTCAACCGCGTAAGCGACGTACACTTTTACATCTGAACCATCTATATCGTTGTCGGCAAGACCAAATGTAAAGCCATCTTTAGATACTGAAACACCGTAGTCGATGATGTCATCATCACCGATGAAATCACCAGAGTAATGGCCAACATGAAGAGCCATTTCTGCGCCAGTACTTCCTACTGGGAAGCTGTAGTCAGCATTTAAATAAAGTGAATCACCAAAATCTGTACCGTCACCGCTTGCTGCTGATGTTGCTAATATTGCTGCACCAAAGGTGAAGCTGCCCATGCTGATGCTACCGTAGATTTCTGAAAAATCAGCATCAGCAGATGATGCTGCATCTGGATACGCATAATATATATAACCAACGTCATAGCTAACGGTTTCATTAATGTCACCGCCAAAACCAGCATAAAGATCTAACTCGTAAGTCATGTCTTCAGCCCAGCTTGCATTCGATACCCAAGTACCTGCATAAAAGCCTGATTCATTAGCGTAATCGATGCCGCCTTGGATAGCTGCATCGCCGCCTGTTTGTTCTTGGCCACGCCACAAGTAGTTAGAAGTCGCTGCTGCATTAGCTGTTACTTCAGCATAAGTATATGTAGAGCTTAACGTTAATAGCGCAATTGCGCTTGCTGCGAACGTTTTTTTTAGTTTTAGCATGTTTCTGTATCCTGTTGTTATGTTGATTTTGCCCTAGTTCAGGTTGCAGCCTGATTATTGTTTGCGGACATAATTATGTGTTGTCTGGATACGATGTAGCACTGGTTGTGCCAAGTTACTTTTGGAAGGGATATTTTATGCTTAACTACTTTAAAAACAGCCTATTAAGCTTACTATTTTTTAAAAATTAGTTTTCTTTGAATTATTCATGCGCACTTGCGTGGTGCAAAAAATAACCTGGTTGCACAATTGCGAAGCAACCAGGTTTTTCTTGTTTGAGAGTGACTTAGCCAAAAATTGCACGCATTAGACTAATTGTTTCTTCGACGCTGCGGCCTTTTTCAACTTCACTGATGATTGAATCGCGCTTAGCTTTGATATGTTCAGGGATATCATCGCTTGCTAGTGCGCGGTCTACCAGTATCTCAGCTGATTCTTTGCCACGGCGTACGGTCTTTTTACCTGCTGAGCTCGTGGTACTCTTAGGTTTGTTTAACAACTTAATATAGTTTGAGTTATCAGCGGTACTTTTATCTGCATAATAAAAGAAGCTCGGTAATAGGGCTTTGATTTCAACCAGAGAGTGTTCAAGCTCATTTGCTGCGTTGGCCATTTTGAACCAAGGCATACTATGAATGGCTTCGACAACATCTTGCCAGTAGCGCTCAAAATCGCGGTTATTAAGCTTAGTAATGCCTAATGCCGCACAAAGAGCATCGAGCTTACTATTTACGATTGGTGTAAACACGTCAGGTCGGCGCATCGCAAGTAAGCGAGTAGCAGGAGCAAGCGTTGGTTTTTCATCGCTGCCATTAAATGCCATGAAGTAAGCAACCATAAAATGCTGATAATGTTCTTGCGTTACTTCACCCTCCAGTGGAATGTGTGCAAGCGCTTCATCAAATGCGCCAGGTAAATCACTCAACATTTGGTGGAAACCTTTTGCGTTCTTGGTAGAAGCAAACCATTCAACGTCGAAGTTATAGCTGCTTGGATCAAGCGAGGCACTGTGTTTACCAGAAAAAGCTAAACGGTCTTCTGGGATCATCTCTTTCAGTGATTGCGATTTAATTGCAGCAATGTAATTAGCTAAGCGTAGTTGCTCATCAAGTGCTATTAGCTCTTGATGCTGTTCGATGAAGCCTGCGATAACCGGCCATGGCGCAACCCTTAAGGTTTTTAACTGCAAAAAGCTGATTGCAGAAATTAATAAGTCATGAAGTTTTTTTAGCGTAGGAAGTTGCTTATCTTCTAATAGATCGTAATTAATGCGATCGCGGCTTGCACTTAATAGCTCATAGCACCAACCTAAAAAGTCTTCAGGATGATTTTCTACTTTAACTGCCATTAGGTTTAAGCTGATATCAGAGGCTTGCTTGAGGATGTTTTGATAAATTTGACTTTCTTGCTCGCCAAGCGCCATTTTTGACGGTGAAATAAGCAGTTTCTTCATGCTTAATCGATACTCCAGTTTTGACCAAATTGGGTTGTTTAATTTTAGTACACAGGGTGCAAAAACAACAGGGTCGTGCATCATACCGAAGTAATGAAATGATGCAATCTTACTGATAATTTATAAGTAAGATTGCCACTGATTTTTAGATTAATCGTTGTCATCGAGTGTAAATAATTGCTCAACGGCCACTTCAAAGTGAGCAGCAATTTTTAACGCAATAATCACTGAGGGTATAAAGCGGCCTGTTTCAACTGTGCTAATAGTTTTACGTGATACTGCAATGGCATCAGCAAGTTCTTGCTGCGATAACCCCTTATCTTTACGGAATTTAGCGATATTATTTTGCACTTTTACACCTAGTCTCTACTTTGCCAAATAATTGATACACCATATATTAAACACATCAAGGCAAGGTAAAATGTGGCCATCATGCTATGAGATACATTTAAAGCAAGTTCATCAGACAATAAAAAAATCGCCCCCATGCTAAAAAGTAATCCAAGCACAACATGTTTATAAGCGATGGTATCAATCGTATTTAAAAATTCATCCTTATACGTAAGGCGATAGCCAAGTTTCCATGTAAATCCACCTCGAATCACAAACATAAAGAATGAACCAATAAATGCGGCACCACCAATAAACAGTAAAGGAACTGATGTTTGCTTGAGCATTGGGTAAACACTAATAATTAATAACGTGACTCCCATGAATATTGAAAACCATGCGTTATGACTCATAAACTTTTCTTCCGTTTTGATATCTTGCTTAGACATAATCGTTTCCTTTTATTTTCAACTCAAATGTAACCTACAGGTATCAATGTAACCCTAGGGTATCATGTGGTCAAGTTTTTTTGTAACCTGTAGGTATCAAAAAATTTCAGCGCTTATTCATATTCTTGTACCTAAGCTTGTTTACAAAGCTTTTTATGTGTTGGGCAATGCATTTGCGCCTAACTCCCGCTATGATATGAACATTGTTTGCCCATTTTTAAGGATGATTATGAAAACCTTATTGAAAATCGTTGGTGTCATTTTCGTATTACTAATTGTATTGGTAGTCGCAGCACCATTCCTCATACCTACAGACGCGATATTTAATAAAGTATCGGAGCAAGTAGAACAAACCACAGGTCGTAGTCTGACAATTAATGGCGATAAAAAGCTGTCGGTATTTCCATCATTAAAGCTCGAACTGAATGATGTACACTTTGCCAATATGCAAACTGGCTCGCAAAAAGATATGGCAAGCATGCAGCAACTTGCTATCTGTATCCCGTGGATGTCGCTATTTGGCGGTGAGTTTAAGCTAGATAAGTTTGTTATTAACGAACCAACGATTTTATTAGAAACCGATAAAAATGGTAAAGCAAACTGGCAGTTATTTGATGCCGTTGCTGAGCAACCACAAACAGAGCAGCAAAAAAGTTCTGGCGCTGTTAACTTACCAGATAACTTTGATATCGAACTTGGTGAAGTAGCAATCTATGGCGGCACTTTCACTTACCTAGATGGTAAAACCGGGGCCAAACAACAGATAAGTGATTTAGAATTAGCCATCTTATTACCTTCTCTTCGTAAGACCTTAGAATTAAAAGGCGGTATTACCTATATGGGTGAGCGCTTTAACTTAGATGTCACGCTAGATACACCAGTAAAAGCGATTGAAGGCGAAACCTTTAATGTCAGCACAGAGCTTGATTCTCGCCTAGTCGATTTGAACTTTAAAGGTGCAATTGCAGAAATGGGCAATGACGTGCAAGGGCTTCTTTCTGTTAGCGGTGATTCAGTTAAAAACATTGCAAGCTGGCAAGGTGTTGAGCTTAATGCAAAAGAAAATGCGTTTAATGCCTTTAATATAAAAGGTTCAATGCACCTAAAAGGGCAGCAGTTTAAACTCACTGAGCTACTTGCCACGTTAGATGAGCTACAAATTAAAGGTAAAAGCGATATTAAGCTTGGTGACCGTTTAGCTGTGAATGCCGATATTGATTTAGGCATGCTTGATTTAAACCCTTACTTACCTGAGGGCGTAGCTAAAGAAGAACAAGCAAAGCCTGCAGCAGATGCGCCTGCACAGCCAATTGTTTGGGATGATACTGCAATTGATATGAGCGGCTTAAACGCACTAGATGCAAATGTAGTCGTGCGTTCAAGTGGCTTAAAAGCAAATGATATTACCCTTGGTGAAAACCAGTTAACGGTAAACCTGAAAAATGCACTAGCTAAAATCAGCCTAGATAAGTTTGTTGCTTACGAGGGTAATGGTAAAGGTGTAATCACGGTCAATGCCAAGCAAATACCGTATAAAATTAGCACCAACTTCGCTTTAGATAAAATCGATGCACAGCCATTACTGACTGATGCGGCTGGTTTCGATAAGTTAATGGGTAAAGGCTCTCTAAACTGGGATCTAACGACTACAGGCCAAAGTCAAAAGAGCTTCATCAATGCCTTGAATGGTAAGTTAGCCTTTGAGTTTGCTGATGGCGCAGTGAAAGGTGCCAACATTGCAGAAATGGTTCGTAAAGCCAAAGAGCTCATTAAAGGTAACTTAAGTGCGGTATCAGAAGGTTTAGATACTGGCTTTGATAACTCACAGCAAACAGATTTCTCGGCATTGCAGGGTAGCTTTGTATTCACTAACGGTGTTGGTGAAAATAAAGACTTGTCACTACTTAGCCCGCTTATTCGTATTACTGGCTCAGGTAAGGTTGATTTACCAATGACGACAGTTGATTACCGTTTAGTAACAGGTATTGTTGATTCAATCGAAGGGCAAGGCACGACCGATGACAGTACAGGGTTTAAAATTCCACTGCGTATCAAAGGTCCATTCCATGATGTTGGCTATAAGCTCGATGTAAGTGATGCGGCTAAAGAAGAAGTGAAAGAAAAAGCCAAAGATAAAATTAAAGACAAATTAAAAGGTCTATTTAGTAATTAATAAAAATTTAATTAAAGTCAAAAACAGGGCGCATTTGCGCCCTGTTTGTTTTATAATCAATAACAAACCAGCAAGCTGCTGTAATTCCTCAATGCAGGCATTGCGATTAATTCCAAATTAATTAAAAAATAACCTACCACTTCCTTGCCATTGCTGCTACAATTGCCCGCCCTTAAGAGACAACTTGCTTGTTTTTTGAGTGGAATTTAACCGAAATGTCTTGATTTTAAACAAAATTAAGGCGTGTTGTAATTTCTACACCGGAGGTCATTAACATGATCCAAATGCAAACTCAGCTGGACGTTGCTGATAACAGCGGCGCTCGCAAAGTGCAGTGTATTAAAGTCCTTGGCGGTTCGCACCGTCGCTATGCAGCGGTTGGCGATATCATCAAAGTTTCTGTAAAAGAAGCAATTCCTCGCGGTAAAGTGAAGAAAGGTGATGTTAAAAACGCGGTAGTTGTGCGTACTAAAAAAGGCGTTCGTCGTCCGGACGGTTCTTTGATCCGTTTCGATAGCAATGCGGCTGTTATCTTAAACGATAACTTACAGCCAATTGGTACTCGTATCTTCGGCCCTGTGACTCGTGAACTTCGTACTGAAAAGTTCATGAAAATCGTTTCACTAGCACCAGAAGTACTATAAGGAGTCTATCATGGCAGCAAAAATCCGTCGTGATGACGAAGTAATCGTACTAGCAGGCAAAGACAAAGGTAAGCGCGGTAAAGTGCTTTCAGTTGTTGCTGAATCTGGTCGAGTATTTGTCGAAGGCATCAACTTAATCAAGAAGCACCAAAAGCCTGTTCCTCAGTTGAACCAAGCTGGCGGTATTGTTGAGAAAGAAGCGTCTATCGACGTATCAAACGTTGCGATCTACAACTCGGAAACGGGTAAAGCAGATCGTGTAGGTTTCAAGATTGAAGATGGTAAGAAATTACGTATCTTTAAATCTACTGGTAAAACTATCTAATAGTTGGAGTAGAATGATGGCGAAACTGCATGAAGTATATAAAGACAAAGTAGTTGCTGAGCTTCAAGAGAAGTTTGGTTTCAGCTCTGTCATGCAAGTCCCTCAGATCGAAAAGATCACATTAAATATGGGTGTGGGCGAAGCTCTAGCTGACAAGAAGATCCTAGATAACGCTGTTGCGGATCTAGAAGCAATCTCTGGTCAGAAACCTCTAATCACTAAAGCACGCAAATCAGTTGCAGGCTTCAAAGTGCGTGAAGGTTACCCAATTGGTTGTAAAGTAACCCTACGTGGCGAGCGTATGTGGGACTTTTTTGAGCGTTTGGTTTCAATCGCTATCCCACGTATTCGTGACTTCCGTGGTGTAAGTGCTAAGTCTTTTGATGGACGTGGTAACTACAGCATGGGCGTACGTGAGCAAATCATCTTCCCAGAAATCGATTATGATAAAGTAGACCGTGTACGTGGTCTTGATATCACTATCACTACTTCTGCGAAAACAGATGATGAAGGCCGTGCGTTGTTAGAAGCGTTTAACTTCCCATTCAAGAAATAAGGGTAGGGTTATGGCAAAGAATTCTATGAAAGCGCGCGAAGCAAAGCGCACTAAATTAGTTGCTCAGTATGCTGAAAAGCGTGCGGCACTAAAAGCTATCATCAGTGATGTTAATACATCTGACGATGATCGTTGGGACGCGGTATTAAAGCTACAAGCTTTACCACGTGATTCTAGCCCTTCACGTCAACGTAATCGTTGTAACGTTACGGGCCGCCCACATGGTTACCTTCGCAAATTCGGCATGAGCCGTATTAAAGTTCGCGAAGCAGCTATGCGCGGTGAAATTCCTGGCCTTAAAAAGGCTAGCTGGTAATAGTATCACGGGAGTAAGACTATGAGCTTGCAAGATCCTATTGCGGATTTGTTTACACGTATCCGTAACGGTCAGTCAGCGAAGAAAGTATCAGTAACGATGCCAACTTCAAAACTGAAAGTAGCAGTAGCTAAAGTATTAAAAGATGAAGGTTATATCGCAGATTACGCTGTAAGCGGTGAAGCGAAGCCTGAGCTTTCTATCGAATTAAAATATTTCGAAGGCAAAGCTGTTATTGAAAATATCCAGCGTGTTAGCCGCCCTGGTCTACGTATCTATAAGAAACGTGACGAATTACCAAAGGTAATGGGTGGTCTTGGTATCGCTATCGTATCAACTTCTAAAGGCCTAATGACAGACCGCGCAGCACGTAGTGCCGGCGTTGGTGGTGAGATCATTGGCTTTGTAGCTTAATCGGAGGGGAACTATGTCTCGCATAGCAAAGGCACCAATCAATGTTCCTGCCGGTGTAGAAGTTACATTAAAAGGCCAGGACATCACAGTTAAAGGCAAAAACGGTGAATTAACTCGTACTATCAACGACGCTGTTGAAGTTCAAGTTAACGACAACGTTATTACAACTTTACCTCGTGAAGGCGTAGCTAATGCATGGGCACAAGCAGGTACTGCTCGCGCTCTAATCAACAACATGGTTGTTGGTACGCATGAAGGTTACGAGAAGAAACTTCAGTTAGTAGGTGTTGGTTACCGTGCAGCAGCTAAGGGCAAAGTATTAGACTTAACTCTTGGTTTCTCACACCCAGTTAATTTCGAAGTACCAGAAGGCATTACGATTGAAACACCAAGCCAAACAGAAGTTCTAGTTAAGGGCGTAGACAAGCAGTTAGTTGGTCAAACAGCTGCTAACATCCGTGCATACCGTAAACCTGAGCCTTATAAAGGTAAAGGTGTTCGTTACGCGGACGAGAATGTACGCCGTAAAGAGGCTAAGAAGAAGTAAGGTAAGACGATGGATAAAAAAACAGCTCGTCTACGTCGTGCTAAACGCACTCGTAGAAATTATATTGAACAAGGCACAACGCGTCTTGTTATCCACCGCACGCCACGTCACATTTACGCTCAAGTAGTTACTGCTGAGGGTACTGTACTGGCTGCTGCTTCTACTGTTGAAAAAGCAATTAGCGAAACAGTTAAAGGCACAGGTAACGTTGCGGCTGCTCAAGCAGTTGGTAAAGCGGTTGCTGAACGTGCAGCTGACAAAGGCATCGAAAAGATTGCTTTTGATCGCAGTGGCTTTAAATATCACGGCCGTGTGAAGGCGCTTGCTGATGCAGCGCGTGAAGCCGGTCTGCAATTCTAGGAGTAGACAATGGCTAACGTAGAAGCAAAGCAACAACAGCCTGATTTGGCTGAAAAGCTAATCGCGGTAAACCGTGTGTCTAAAGTGGTTAAAGGTGGTCGTATCTTTAGCTTCACTGCACTAACTGTAGTTGGTGACGGCGCAGGTAAAGTAGGTTTTGGTTATGGTAAAGCACGTGAAGTTCCAGCTGCAATTCAAAAAGCAATGGAAAAAGCACGTCGCAACATGATCAGTGTAGACCTTAACGGTAACACGCTACAGCACCCAATCAAGGGTCGCCACGCGGGTTCTAAAGTATACATGCAGCCTGCTTCTGAAGGTACAGGTATCATCGCCGGTGGTGCGATGCGTGCAGTACTAGAAGTAACTGGTGTACAGAACGTATTGTCAAAAGCATACGGTTCAACTAACCCGATCAACATCGTTCGTGCAACGATTGCTGCTCTAGAGAACATGAACTCTCCAGAGTCAATCGCTGCTAAACGTGGTCTTAGCGTTGACGAAATCACGGGGTAAACCATGGCTAATAAAACTGTAAAAGTAACACAAGTAAAGAGCTCTATCGGTCGTTTACCGAAGCATAAAGCTACATTACGTGGTCTTGGTCTACGTCGTATCAATCACACTGTTGAGTTAGAAGACACAGCATGTGTGCGTGGTATGATTAACCAAGTTTCTTACATGGTAAAGGTTGAGGGTTAATTCGATGCGTTTGAATACACTTTCACCTGCTGCTGGTGCAAAAACAGAAAAGAAACGTCTAGGTCGTGGTATTGGTTCTGGTCTTGGTAAGACTGGTGGCCGTGGTCATAAAGGCCAAAAATCACGTTCTGGCGGTAAAGTTCGCGTTGGTTTCGAAGGCGGTCAAATGCCTATGCAACGTCGTCTACCTAAATTTGGTTTCACTTCACGTAAATCATTAGTATCTACTGAAGTTAACCTTTTTGAAATCGCTAAAGTTGATGGCGATGTAGTAGACGTAAACGCGTTACAAGCAGCTGGTCTAGTTAAAAAGAACATCCAGTTCGTTAAAGTAGTTAAATCTGGCGAAGTTTCACGCGCAGTTACCGTTAAAGGTCTTAAAGTGACTAAAGGTGCTCGCGAAGCTATCGAAGCTGCCGGAGGCAAGGTAGAAGACTAAGGAAGTACTAATGGCTAAACCAGGTCAAGATATGAAAAGTGCACAAAGTGGGCTTTCGGAATTGAAGCGTCGATTACTATTTGTATTAGGTGCTATCATTATTTACCGTCTAGGTTCATTCGTGCCGATCCCTGGGATTGACGCCGCTGTACTTGCCGATTTCTTCGAGCAACAAAAGGGCACCATTGTTGAAATGTTTAACATGTTCAGCGGTGGTGCGCTTGAGCGAGCCTCAGTGTTGGCACTGGGTATTATGCCGTATATCTCGGCTTCAATTATTACGCAACTATTAACGCATATGTATCCGCCGTTTATAGAGCTTAAGAAAGAAGGTGAGCAAGGGCGTAAGAAAATCAGCCAGTATACACGCTACGGCACGCTTGTGCTTGCTACTATCCAATCTATCGGTATTGCTACAAGCTTACCGGGCATGATGGACGGGTTAGTTGTTAACCCAGGTATCGGTTTCTACTTCACTGCTGTAGTGAGTTTAGTAACAGGTACTATGTTCCTTATGTGGTTGGGCGAACAAATTACAGAACGTGGTATCGGTAACGGTATTTCGGTTCTGATTTTTGTTGGTATCGTAGCTAACCTGCCGTCTGCTATTGGTTCGACAGCCGAAATGGCGCGCCAAGGTGATCTGAATGTACTTGTACTGTTATTGATTGCTGTAATCGTATTCGCTGTTACTTACCTAGTTGTATTCTTCGAACGTGGACAACGTCGTATTGTTGTAAACTATGCGAAGCGTCAACAAGGTCGTCAGGTATTTGCTGCTCAAAGCACGCACTTACCGTTGAAAGTAAATATGGCGGGTGTTATTCCACCAATCTTTGCTAGCAGTATAATTCTGTTCCCTGGTACAATTGCAAGCTGGTTCGGCCAGGGTGAAGGTCCGGTCGCTGATGTGCTACAAGCAATCGCAACAACGTTGACTCCAGGTCAACCTTTATATGCGATGGTTTTAGCTGCGGCTATTATCTTCTTCTGCTTTTTCTACACCGCGTTGGTATTTAACCCGCGTGAAACAGCAGATAACCTGAAAAAATCTGGCGCATTTATCCCAGGTATTCGTCCAGGTGAGCAGACATCTAAATACATTGATAAAGTGATGACACGCCTGACATTGGCAGGTGCTTTGTATATAACCTTTATCTGTCTGGTGCCCGAATTCATGACTATGGCATGGCAAACGCCATTCTATTTCGGCGGTACATCAATTTTGATTATCGTTGTTGTAATCATGGACTTTATGGCACAAGTACAGACGCATCTGATGTCACATCAGTATGATTCTGTGCTGAAAAAAGCAAACCTTAAAGGCTACGGCCGATAAGGTCATTTTACGGAGTTGAGCAATGAAAGTACGTGCTTCCGTTAAGAAAATATGCCGTAACTGTAAAGTTATTAAACGTGCTGGTGTAGTACGCGTAATTTGCAGTGAGCCTAAGCACAAGCAAAGGCAAGGCTAATTAAACAGTCGTGCAGGCTGAGTTATTTACTCGGCCTGTGTTTTTAGTTGTGATTTGGTCTTCGTTTGAGTATCCTTACGGGCTTTTCAAACAGATGATAACCAAATTCAAATATAGGAGATGTGTTAGTGGCCCGTATCGCTGGCATTAACGTCCCTGATCATAAACATGCAGTTATCGGTTTAACTGCTATTTATGGCATAGGTAAGACTCGCTCTAAGGCTATCTTAGCAGCGACTGGTATCGCCGAGACCACAAAAATCGGTGAACTTTCAGACGAAACACTTGACGTATTGCGTGAAGCAGTTGGCAAGTACACTGTAGAAGGTGACCTTCGTCGTGAAGTTACATTAAATATCAAGCGCCTTATGGACCTTGGTTGTTTCCGTGGCCTACGTCACCGTCGTTCGTTACCACTTCGTGGTCAACGTACTAAGACTAACGCGCGTACTCGTAAGGGTCCTCGCAAGCCTATCAAGAAATAAGGTGGGGTAGATTATGGCTAAAGCACCAATTCGTCGTAAGAAGGTTAAAAAGCAAGTTGCTGATGGTATGGCTCATGTTCATGCTTCTTTCAACAACACTATTGTAACAATTACCGACCGTCAAGGTAATGCACTATCATGGGCTACAGCAGGTGGTTCAGGTTTCCGTGGTTCACGTAAATCTACTCCATTCGCTGCTCAGGTTGCTGCAGAGCGCGCAGGTACTGCTGCTCAAGAATACGGTTTAAAAAATCTAGAAGTTTTCATTAAAGGTCCAGGTCCAGGTCGTGAATCTGCTGTACGTGCTTTGAATGCTGCTGGTTACCGTATCACCAACATCACTGACGTGACGCCAATCCCTCATAATGGTTGTCGTCCACCGAAGAAACGTCGCGTTTAACAATAGGTTAGGAGAAATAACATGGCAAGATATTTGGGCCCTAAGCTCAAGCTGAGTCGTCGTGAAGGTACTGACCTGTTCCTTAAGAGCGGCGTAAGAGCTATCGACTCTAAGTGTAAACTTGAGACTGCACCTGGTCAGCACGGCGCTCGTAAAGGTCGCTTATCTGATTACGGTTTACAGTTACGTGAAAAGCAAAAAGTACGTCGTATCTACGGTGTATTAGAAAAGCAATTCCGTAACTACTACAAAGAAGCTGCTCGCCTTAAAGGTAATACAGGTGAAAACTTGTTACAGCTTTTAGAGCAACGTTTAGACAATGTTGTATATCGCATGGGTTTTGCTAGCACACGTGCTGAAGCACGTCAGTTAGTTAGCCACAAAGCGATCTTAGTTAATGGTCGTGTTGTGAACATTCCTTCATACGTAATCTCACCAGAAGATACTGTTGTGATTCGTGAGAAGTCTAAAACACAAGCACGTATCATCGCTGCTCTAGAGTTGGCTGAGCAACGTGAAAAGCCGACTTGGGTTGAAGTTGACGGTAAGAAAATGGAAGGTAGCTTCAAGCGCCTACCTGAGCGTTCAGATCTGTCTGCGGACATTAACGAACAACTAATCGTCGAACTTTACTCTAAGTAAAGTTAAGAGTTAAGAGAGGATAAAATGCAGGGTTCTGTTACCGAATTCCTAAAACCAAGGTTAGTCGATATCGACGCTATCAACCCAACGCGTTCTAAAGTAGTTTTAGAACCATTAGAGCGTGGCTTCGGTCACACTTTGGGTAATGCCTTACGCCGTATACTGTTATCATCTATGCCTGGATGTGCAGTAACTGAAGTTGAAATCGACGGTGTATTGCATGAGTACAGCGCGAAAGAGGGCGTACAAGAAGACATCATTGAAATTCTGTTAAACCTTAAAGGTCTAGCAGTAACTTTAGAAGGCAAAGATGAAGTTTTTCTGACCCTGACTAAATCTGGTGTAGGCCCTGTGACTGCGGCTGATATTCAGCACGATGGTGATGTAACTATCGCCAACCCAGATCACGTTATCTGTCACCTTACGACAGATAGCAGCGAGATCAGCATGCGTATTCGTGTTGAGCGCGGTCGCGGTTATGTGCCGGCATCTAGTCGTTTATCCTCTGATGACGATGAGCGTCCAATTGGTCGTCTGCTGCTTGATGCATCATTCAGCCCAGTTGAACGTATTGCGTACTCGGTTGAATCAGCCCGTGTTGAGCAACGTACAGACTTAGACAAGTTAATCATTGATATGGAAACAAACGGCACTTTAGATCCTGAAGAAGCGATCCGCCGTGCGTCTACTATCTTAGCTGAGCAATTAGATGCATTCGTAGATTTACGTGATGTAACTGAGCCAGAAGAGAAAGAAGAGAAGCCAGAATTCGATCCTATTCTACTTCGTCCAGTTGATGATCTTGAACTAACAGTACGTTCAGCAAACTGTTTGAAAGCCGAGCAAATTCAATATATCGGTGATTTAGTTCAGCGCACTGAAGTTGAGCTTCTTAAAACGCCTAACTTAGGTAAGAAGTCTCTAACTGAAATTAAAGACGTGCTAGCTTCACGTGGTCTATCTCTAGGTATGCGCCTAGAAAACTGGCCACCTGCAAGCCTAGCTGAATAATCTAAATCACTATATTAGTTTAGTTAGAAGGATAGGGTCATGCGCCATCGTAAGAGTGGTCGTCAATTAAACCGTAACAGCAGCCATCGCAAAGCGATGTTCAGCAACATGGCTGGTTCTTTGGTGAAACATGAAATCATCAAAACAACTTTGCCTAAAGCTAAAGAGTTGCGCCGTGTAATTGAACCTTTAATCACACTGGCTAAGACTGACAGTGTAGCAAACCGCCGTTTAGCGTTTGCTCGCACGCGTGATAATGAAGTAGTTGGTAAATTATTCAGCGAAATCGGTCCACGTAATACAGACCGTCCTGGTGGTTACACTCGTATTCTTAAGTGTGGCTTCCGTGCTGGTGATAATGCACCAATGGCTTATATTGAACTAGTTGGTCGCCCAGCGACAAACGAAGAAGTTCAAGAAGACGCGCAGTCTGCAGAGTAAGTCGTAAAGACACCAAAAAGCCGAGCTTATGCTCGGCTTTTTACTTTCTGAAATTCATTATTACTAAAATACCTCTACCAACCCCATATCTTTACCATACAATCTTGAAGCAACTAGCAACTAGCAACTAGCAACTAGCAACTAAGATCACATATAAAGATCAATATAGTACTCGTTAGTAGTTACATCTTCTCTTATACAAGTTAAAAAACAAGCTTATCTATAAACTTCATTGGCCAAATAGCTATAATACGACCCTATTTAGTGTGCTTTTTGCCCGTTTCGTTCGTATTTTGCTCGAACAGTCATTTTTTTCATAAAAACTTCAAAAAACAGTTGATCTCAATTCGGATCTCCCTATAATGCGCATCCATCGACACGGCGGACTGCTTACAA
>Ga0208813_1000056_pt1 | contig 127370 bp, 106 predicted proteins | sample MalvireepMed_904_FD_184250 | JGI IMG/M metagenome (GOLD analysis project Ga0208813, IMG submission 184250) | Marine viral communities from the Global Malaspina Expedition - Malaspina viral metaG DeepMed_904 (SPAdes) (version 2) | ecosystem: Environmental > Aquatic > Marine > Oceanic | place... | reverse complement strand
GCTCATCCCAGTTCAAGTCAGAAGCAACGTAACCAATCGGCAATCGAAAGCAGCCAAGCAAATTACAATGTGGGCATGTAAGCAAATACAGTCCTAGCAACTTCGCTGAGTCACTCCAGGACAAAACGTTTTGCTTTAGCCAAAAGCGGGTATAGACCTTGCCATAATCACGCATGGAGGAACTCGCTTTTGTGTTTACGTAAAATGCTCACCATTATTTGCCCTTAATCCTACTGGTTACTGGCTTTCAGCTCGCTTGGGCATTCGGGATAGATGTCCGGTCTTAACTGGGATCGGGTTACCTGTCCTTGCGTAGCTTGTTCGATGGGTAAAACGAATTCAGCGGGAACACGCCCTGATTTATTCAACCAAAACCAGACGTTTTGCTGCTTTGAGTTGATGGCTCGTGCTAATGCTGATTGCCCGCCGACCAAGTCAATGGCACGGCGGAGATGTTTTTGTGTCGTGTTGAACACTTCCATACCGTCTCCTGTTACAATAAAAACTGTTACAAGATTGAATGTTACAGTTTAAACTGTAGATAGGTCAACAGTTAAAATTGTTGAAAGGCTACAGTTTTATTTGTAGAATACGGGCTTATGAAAACTTTATCCGAACGACTAAACCATGCCTTGCAGCTTACTGGGGTGACTCAGTCTGAGTTGGCTCGTCGCATTGGTATTAAACAGCAGTCGATCAGCCAGATTTGCTCTGGTAAATCGGCTAGGTCTCGTTACACCATGCAGATCGCGGAGGCGCTTCGCGTGAATGCTCATTGGCTCGCCACAGGTGATGGCGAGATTGGCTTGGGGGTCGGTAATGTAGAAGTCGGGCCTGATATTAAGGGAAGAATTCCTCTCATTAACTGGGTTCAGGCCGGTGATTGGACTGAAATAGCGGAGGGATTTGCCCATGAAGATGCTGAGGAGTGGCGTGAAGTCACTGGGAAAGCACATGAGGGTTGTTTCGCACTTCGCGTAAAAGGCGACAGTATGGAAAATCCAAGCGGAAAAAAATCCATACCTGAGGGGGCAGTGATCGTTGTTGATCCTGAGTTACCTTACTCTTCAGGTTCATTGGTTGTTGCGCGTTTGGATGATTCGAAAGAAGCAACCTTTAAGCAGTTAGTTATTGATGGTGAACAGAAGTACCTAAAACCTTTGAACCCGCAATACCCTGCAATACCGATCAACGGCAACTGCACCATCATTGGTGTAGTACGACAAGCTATCATCGATTTTTGGTAGCGAAGGAATTTGTGGTTTAGCCACAGTTGTTCATGAGCTGAAGAAGCAACGATTGCAAACAGCTACAACTGAGCATTGGCGCACGCTGAGAGTAAATGGTAACCGCTTAGATAACCATTGATTGTTTATAAAGTCAAGATCAGCGAAAATAGCGGCCAATTACGATTAACACGACGGATTTGACAAGCGAAGAACTGAAAAGAGAGTACTTCCAAAAGTGTGTACAAATCCGTGTACAAACTAAAAGAATTTATACATGGCAAACCAAGATTTTCTCAATGAAATCAATAAGCGAAGGACCTTTGCTATCATCTCGCACCCGGATGCGGGTAAAACCACCATTACAGAAAAAGTTCTGTTATTCGGACAAGCGATTCAAAAAGCGGGTACCGTAAAAGGTCGTGGCTCAAACCAGCACGCAAAATCAGACTGGATGGAAATGGAAAAAGAACGTGGTATCTCGGTTACTACGTCAGTTATGCAATTTCCTTACAATGAGCGTCTGGTTAACTTACTTGATACTCCAGGACACGAAGACTTCTCTGAAGATACCTACCGTACATTGACAGCGGTTGACTCTTGTCTAATGGTAATCGACGCTGCGAAAGGTGTTGAGGATCGTACTCGTAAATTAATGGAAGTAACACGCTTACGTACTACACCTATCGTCACCTTTATGAATAAGTGTGACCGTGATATTCGTGACCCAATGGAGTTATTAGACGAAGTTGAAACCGAGCTTAACATCGCCTGTGCACCTATCACATGGCCGATTGGTTGCGGTAAAGAGTTTAAAGGTGTGTATCACATTCACCGTGAAGAAACGATTTTGTATAGCACAGGCCAAGGCCACACTATTCAAGAAGTTCGAACAATCAAAGGACTCGATAACCCAGAGCTTGATCAAGCTATTGGTAGCGAACTGGCAGAGCAGCTTCGTGAAGAGCTTGAGCTAGTTGTCGGTGCATCACACGAATTTGACTTAGATCTGTTCTTAGCGGGCGAGCTATCACCTGTGTATTTTGGTACGGCATTAGGTAACTTTGGTGTTGACCATGTACTTGATGGCTTAACAGAATGGGCGCCTGCACCACTACCACGCGAAACAGAAGACCGCCAAGTTGTTGCAACCGAAGAGAGCTTCTCTGGCTTCGTATTTAAAATTCAAGCGAACATGGATCCTAAACACCGTGACCGTATTGCCTTTATGCGTATTGTATCAGGCAAATATAGCCAAGGTATGAAGATGAGCCACGTGCGTATTGGTAAACAAGTGAGTATCTCTGATGCGGTAACCTTTATGGCCGGTGACCGTGAGCGAGCGCAAGATGCTTACGCGGGTGACATCATAGGTTTACACAACCACGGCACGATTCAAATTGGTGACACTTTCACACAAGGTGAAAAAATGAAGTTTGGTGGTATTCCTAACTTCGCACCAGAATTATTCCGTCGTATTCGCTTAAAAGATCCACTTAAGCAAAAGCAATTATTAAAAGGCTTAGTTCAGCTATCTGAAGAAGGTGCTGTGCAAGTATTTAGACCACTTATTAACAACGACCTTATTGTTGGTGCGGTCGGTGTACTACAGTTTGATGTGGTTGTTGCGCGCTTAAAAGCAGAGTACAACGTAGATGCGATTTACGAAGGTGTCAGCGTAAACACTGCCCGTTGGGTAAGCTCTGACGATGTTAAAAAGTTTGAAGAATTTAAGCGTAAATGCGAGAGCAACTTAGCATTAGATGGCGGCGATAATCTCACTTATATCGCACCAAGCCGTGTTAACTTGAACTTATCGATGGAACGCTATCCAGACATCAAGTTTAATCATACACGCGAAAACTAATACACTAAGCTTGCATCAAATTTAAGTGCCCGTACTGCGGGCCATAAAGGTAAAAATTACAATGAATATTCGTACTCTTTTAATCGAAAAAGCAATTGCAGCTATGGTTGCAGCTGGATTACCAGAAGACACAAATCCAGCGGTTACACAAAGTACACGCCCGCAGTTTGGTGATTACCAAATCAATGGCGCAATGGGCGCGGCTAAAAAATTAAAATCAAACCCGCGTGAACTAGCACAAAAAATTATCGATAACCTAGACCTTGCTGATATCGCAGAAAAAACAGAAATTGCAGGCCCTGGTTTTATCAACATTCACTTAAAGCCTGAGTTTTTATCAGCTAGCTTAAAAGCAGCAAATGAAGACGAAAAGCTGGCTGTTGCGCCACATGCAAAAGCGCAAAAAGTGGTTGTTGATTATTCATCACCTAACCTTGCCAAAGAAATGCACGTAGGTCACTTACGTTCAACTATCATTGGTGATGCGGTTGTTCGTGCCCTTGAGTTCCGTGGTGATGAAGTTGTTCGTCAAAACCACATGGGTGACTGGGGTACTCAGTTTGGTATGTTAATCGCACACTTAGAAGATCAAATCAACCAAGGTGTTGATTTAGAATCTGTTGCACTTGCGGATTTAGAAACCTTCTATCGTGATGCGAAAAAACGCTTTGATGATGAAGAAGGCTTCGCCGATAAAGCGCGTAACTACGTGGTTAAATTGCAAAGCGGCGATGCACACTGTGAAAAACTTTGGAAGTTATTCATTGCCACTTCTGTAAAGCACTCTGAAGAAGTTTACAAACGTCTAAACGTAACGCTTACGCAAGATGACATTATGGCAGAAAGTGCTTACAACAGCGAACTTGCAAACATCATCGCGCTATTAAAAGACAAAAACATTGCTGTTGAATCTGATGGCGCACAAGTGGTGTTCTTAGATGAGCTTGCTAACAAAGACGGTGAGCCTTCAGTATTTATCGTACAGAAATCAGGTGGTGGCTTCTTATATGCAACAACCGACTTAGCTGCATGTGATTACCGCTCAAATAAACTCGGTGCTGATCGTATCTTAATCTTTGTAGATGCACGTCAAAGCTTACACTTCAATCAAGTTGAGCTAACAGCACGTAAAGCGGGTTTATTACGTGATGAAACAAGTTATGAATTCTGCCCATTCGGCACCATGATGGGTGAAGACGGCAAGCCATTCAAAACACGTACAGGCGGTACTGTTAAACTTGCAGACTTACTTGAAGAGTCAATCACTCGTGCTGCAGCTAAACTTGCTGAGCGTGAGTCAGATTTAAGCGACGAAGAGCGTAGCGAAATTGCCCGTAAAGTGGGTATTGGCGCAGTGAAATATGCGGATCTGTCTAAGCACCGCACTAGCGACTATATCTTCAACTGGGACACTATGCTGAGCTTTGAAGGTGCAACAGCCCCTTACTTACAATATGCATACACGCGTGTTCGCAGTATTTTCCGTAAATCAGGTATCGATGCTGCCTCATTAACAGCTGACGTTGCAATCAACGAGCCACAAGAAAAAGCGCTAGCACTTAAACTTCTACAGTTAGAAGAAGTGCTTGATCTAATGATCAGCGAAGCAACACCGCACGTATTATGTGGATACCTATACGAACTAGCAAGCCTATACATGACGTTCTACGAAGCATGCCCAGTTCTAAAAGAAGGCGTAGAGCCAAGCGTACGTGACAGCCGTTTAGTACTGTGTAATTTGGTTGCGAAGACGCTGAAGTCAGGATTGGACCTGCTAGGTATCGAAGTAATGGAGCAAATGTAATCTGCTTCGTGTAGTTCGCTTTAGCTGCGTTAATGAGTTTATTTAGCCTAAGTCACATACAAAACACGTATGCTCCTTGGCATAAATAAACTCATTGCCTTGCTAGCACTCCTACACTTGCAGAAAGTTTAAGAACTCAAAGGGATAAGTCGGTTTTCCGCCTTGTCTTAGGCTAAACTACTTAGGTGAATTCTGCTTCGTGTAGTTCGCTTTGAAAGCACTCCTACACTTGCAGATGATGCGCTTTGTAGGTTGGGTAGAGCGTAGCGAAACCCAACAAATTGACAGCTCAACAACCTTGATTAATCTTTAGCTGATAGCGATAGAGGGAATTTTATGAAACTTGAAGATATTCGCCGTGAATATTTACAGGATGGTTTATCTGAAGACATGCTTGATGCGTCTCCGATCAAGCAGTTTGAAAAATGGCTTGAGCAAGCTGTTGCCACTAATTTGCCTGATCCTACGGCGATGGTAGTCGCAACGGTTGATGAACATGGCCAGCCTTCGCAGCGTATCGTACTGTTAAAGCATCTTGATGAAAATGGCTTTGTGTTTTTTACCAATACCGGCTCGCGCAAGGCGCAGGAGCTTAAAGGTAATAACAAAATCTCTCTGCATTTCCCATGGCACCATATGGAGCGACAAGTCATTGTTTATGGTGAGGCTAAACCCTTACCAACAACTGCTGTTGCTAAGTACTTTTTATCGCGTCCTAAAGAAAGCCAATTAGCTGCATGGGCATCTCAGCAAAGTCGTCCTGTGTCATCACGTAAGGTGTTAATGGAAACATTTGCGAAAATGAAGCAAAAGTTTTCTGATGGTGAAATCCCATTGCCTGATTTTTGGGGTGGCTATTGTGTTGAGCCTACTAAAATTGAGTTTTGGCAAGGTGGTGCGCACCGCCTGCACGACCGCTTTATGTATCAACGCCAAGCCGACGGTAGTTGGCAGTTTGGTCGTTTAAATCCGTAAATGCGTTTTATCGATTCCCATTGCCACCTTGATTTTAGCGAATTTGATGAAACTCGCACAGAGCTCATCAAAGCATGCAAGCAAGTAGGAATTGAGCATTTTATTGTGCCAGGTGTGAGCTTGGCACAATCTACAGCACTTTTTTCTTTTGCCAAATCAGAGCCAAGTATTTCAGTTGCTTTAGGCTTACATCCTTATTTTTTATCTGACCACCAAGCTCATCACCTCGCAGAATTAGAGCAGTTAGCAAAAGCCAATTTAGGCCAGTTTATTGCCATCGGTGAGTGCGGTCTTGATCGTAGTATCGACAACCTCGATAAACAAACGCTGCTTTTTGAAGGGCAGATAGAGCTTGCCAATCAACTTGCTTTGCCACTGATTGTGCATCACAGACAAAGCCATGATTTAATTGCCCGCTCATTTAAGCGCTGTAAACCCAAATATGGAGGGGTTATTCATGCTTTTTCAGGCTCAGAACAACAAGCCTCAAGTTATATAAAACAAGGTTTTAAGCTTGGAGTCGGTGGCGTGATAAGTTATCCACGCGCGGCGAAAACTCGTAAAGTCTTAAGCGCTATAGAGCCACAGCATTTAGTGCTTGAAACCGACTCGCCGTCAATGCCACTTGCAGGCTTTCAAGGGCAGGTAAATACGCCGCTTAAGGTGCGTGATGTATTTGCACATTTATGTGAGCTTAAAGGCGTGATAGGTGATGCAAAGCAGCAACTTGCTGCTGAACTTTATGATTCTTGCTCTGCACTTTTTTTGATATAGCGATTAAATTGCCAGCGTTTTAGGCCACGGCCAAGTTGCCACGTAAAAATACAAGTAATTACGAGCATAAGTAATACTTGTCTGCCTAAGTCATGAAAGCTACTGTGGCTGGTGGCTATCGATGCTTGCGTAAGATACGTTATTGCCACAAACCCCAGTGGTCTCTCGTTATCACTTATAACGGGCTCAACAAATGGTGTTTTTAATTTACTAATGCCCGGCGTTGAATCCGGTAACAAACCAAAGGTATGGTGACTTTGCCAGTTATCACTGGCAGCTACTTGAATACCTTGTTGGTCGTAAATTATTGCAGCTAACACATACTCATCTGCAGCTATGTGGTTACATAGCGCCTTTAATTCTGGTTTGTTTTTTTCTAGTAGTGGGGTTTTAGCGTTTAGGGCCATAAACTTGGTTAAGCTTATCGCTGTGCTGTCTGCACTATCATAAAGTAACTGATGACTTTGAAAACTACTATTAACGGCAACCCAGCTCAGCAGCACAAAACAGGCTGCAGCTAGACTTAAACGCACCAAACGTTGGCGGTATGTAGCCGAAAATGGAGTTTTTAGTTGGTTATTTTTCATAGTCACCGTATACGCTGCTGACAGCTTTTCAATTTGATGGTACAACTAAACCAGTATAATAACCTTATTAGTTCATTGATTGCGAGTAGCTCATGCGCGCGCAAGGACAGACATAAGTCTAATGTGGAGCCACTATGTCACAGCTTAGCTTAGCTGCTACACCTTCAGCAAATTTAGCTGAACAAATCAGCCTAAATTGCTGGTATAAAATTGAAAACAAACACCTTATTACAACAGACTTTACGCCAAAAGCAAGTCAGGGCGTATTTAGCGTAGCATTCGGTAAAGTACTTAATGCTGAGCAATTACTTGCTATTAGTGAGTTTTTAGCGGCACAAGGGTTTAGCAACTTATCGCTATGTTGTTATCAGCCAATTGCAGACATGCCTGTGGCGTGGAGCTTTCATAGCGATGCAACAACACTCAGCCCACTGGTATTAGTTGAGTTTGCCAAGCAAATTGGTATTCAACTGGTGCAGTTGACTAATCCACCTACGGTTGATGAGCCTGGTCTATTATTAATGGACATGGACTCTACCGCGATTACTATCGAGTGTATAGATGAAATAGCACGACTTGCTGATGTATATGATGAAGTGGCTGCTGTGACCGCCCAAGCAATGGCTGGGCAATTAGATTTTGCACAAAGCTTAAAACAGCGTGTTGCTAAGCTTGAAGGTATTGATGTTGATCTAATCGATGGCTTAAAAGCACGTTTACCACTTATGCCGGGTGTTAGTGAATTATGTCAATACTTAAAACAGCATAATTGGCATTTAGCCATTGCATCAGGTGGTTTTGTACCATTTGCTGAGCAAGTGCAAACACTAATAGGTTTAGATGAAGTGCACGCTAATACCCTTGAGTTCAAAGATAATCGTTTAACAGGTAAAGTGATTGGCACTATTGTTGATGCTGAAGAAAAAGCCCGTGTACTTAAACGAATCGAAGCAAAGCTTGCCTTAAATAATCGTCAAACTGTTGCCATGGGTGATGGAGCTAACGATTTAAAAATGATGGCTGCGGCAGGGCTTGGTGTGGCTGTTCACGGTAAACCTAAAGTGGTTGAGCAAGCACAAACGGCTATTAACGAAGGTTCGTTGCTGCAAGTTGCTTACTTGTTAGGCCTACCGTTAGATTACTCGCTTTAACCAGATTGCTTTGCGTTTACTCATTTCGTCGATCAGCCTTTGGTCAATATCAAAATGGGTAAGCGCTTCTTCGGTTATATCAATTAAATCTCCCACACCAGCAACAGCCCATAATGCTTCCTCTAAATCTTTTGCTTTGTGTAAAGCATATTGACTGATGTACTTAAGCTCATTCGATAAGTAATCAATATCAGGCCGGCCTGTGCGTGATACATATAAACGAAATACAAACACTAAGTCGTTTTTCAGTGCTTTTTTTACAAATAGTGTTTGTGATGTGTAATCCTCATCGCTAATGCAGCGGCTGGTAATTGAGTCAGCAATTGTGCCTAAACGTGGGTTAAAACAAACAAAAAGTGTAAATGGCAAAGGTGCATCTTGACGACTACGATCTTTGATAAGTGGGGTGATCACTTCGGTTATTTGGTCTGTCGACAACAAGCCATCAATGCTGGTGCTTTCATTAAGCAGTGCAAAATTTTGTAAAAGCACATGTAATGGACTTGGGTATAAGCCTTGCCCAATAGCACCTATTTTAAAATGCGCTGATTCTTTATGGAGATAAAGCGGAAATTGGCAAACACTTTTTGTTACCATGTTTCTAAGTGCAGTAGAGAGCCCAGGAATCTTAGGGGTTTCTTCACACACTTTTAGCTTATCTTTATTATTATCAATCAACACCGTGAAAAAGGTTATTGCCATATGAGGCAAATCGGTTACTCGATGTACTTTTAAATTCACAGTTGTAAGCGACTTACTTATTGCCATAACTTCATAGCTAAGATCACTTAGGTCGTGTTTTTTGGTGATTTTCTGTAGCTCAGGCAAGCTTAACTTAATGATATCGCCCTTTTTAAAGTCTACAGGTTTCTCACATTCAATTTGTAACCCCATAACTGAAAGATCACGTGTGTAGCCCTGCACAAGTTGCTCTTTATGCTTAACCGTGACAGATGTTTTATACAAGAATCGCTTATGGGCTCTTAAATTCACATACTCTAAGGCAACAGGCTCTAGATGAGGCGGTGACTTGTGTTTACTGTGGCCAAATTGTTTTAATTGATTAACCGCAGTTTTATCAAATACACGTTGTTGGTATTTTTTCTGCTCATACTCACTACCCACTGAAGTCAAAATCAGCAAGTATTTAACGTCTTTTAGCATGCCTTGCACACGTGGAGTCGGTGGCTTATTGAGCTTTTCGATGTTTTTACCTGCGCTACTTGGTAACGTCAATGGAATGTATGAATCTTCTGGATGGCTTGGCATTAGCTGAAGCTTAAAACACTGCCAGCTATCTTTTTGACTACCAAACCCTAAAAACAAATCTTTTAAATGAGGCTGATTATTTAACTCAGAGCGAGTTGCTGAATAGTAATATATTCTGCCAGATACTGTATGAGTAAAAGTGTAAATATAGTCTTCTTTTACGGCATCAGGGCTACTGAGTAAGTGAGCAATGCGCTGCTGATTAACAATACTGTATAAACATGACACTTTTCGCTCATCACAAAAGTAACGCTGAATAAATATATTGTTTTCTGTTGTTAAGGCGAGACTTGGGTAAAGCTTGTCACCCTGCAAACTTAAAAACGTATAGAGCGAAGTCACTCGAGGAATATAGTATTGCTCATATCCTTTAGAGACAACAGCATCTAAGGTATTGTCTAAATTAACTTTATAGCGTCGTTTATTGCCGTGGATAAAGCTATTTAAAAAGTCGTCAAACTGCTTGTTATTTTCTATAAAGGTACGTTTTAAGCGCACATGATTATATTCACGCGATACCTTTTCGACGGCAATGACTTCATATTGAATACCATTTTTCAGACCCAGCTCAAAGTCCTGCTCGAGACCAACCAAGCGTAAGCCAATTAATTGGCCTTTTTTTAATTTATATCGGGGGGCAAGTTTGATTTTTGCACCGCTTAACGAGATATCAGAAGTTGATGCTGAGACTTTCGTTTCTTTATCAATTTCAACCGAGATCTTGATGGAGTAATTCATGCGCTCTTCAGAGCGGCTTTCATAAGAAGCAAATTTGATAACTTTTGCGGTTAACTGATTACTACTGTCATCGCTAATGAGGTCTTGCTCGGCGGCTTTTTTTTGCATCACTCGGTGATTGTTTTCGGTATTCATTACCGCTTCATAGACTGCAAGGGTATAGCCACCGTGGCGTTTAATCGCATCTTCAAACACTTCAATGGCGGTGTCATCCATAAAGTGCTGTTTGCCTTCATACTCGTAAGGTTTTACTTGTCCAGTGACTTGACCACGCAAATCGATAAAGCGTGCTACAGGCTGAGATAAACGCGACATCTCCATTTTGATCAAAAACTGCTCTGGCTTAGTTAAGCTGGCTGTTTTTGCTTTAAATAGCTTGTCGAATTGAGGTGTGCCTAAATTCGCCTTTAGTTCTTCAACTAGACTTTCGTATTTAAGCAAGATATCTTCAGGCATTTATAAAACCATCACTGTCTATCAAATAACGTAGTATTACTCGGCGGTGTTTTGCAGCTCACTACGCGAGTAGTAATTACTTTGTTGTTTTATTAGTTATTGTTATAAGTACTAGCCAATAAAATGGCAAGTTCTCTGGTATTTATTATTAAGCAAAAACTGTGCCCTTAACTTGTTCTTTAGTCAACAGTTAACATATAAGAAGGTCGATAGGGAGCAAGTTACCATGTATTATCTTCGATGTTTTTAAATCTACTATACATCAATTACCTTAGTAGTCAGTTTTACTTTGTCTACTAGATGCTTGAAAATAGTGGTTCAGTAAATACCAGCTATCCAAACAGGTAAGGCCGAATGGCAAAATCAGCAAAAATCGAATTTGTCTGCACTGAGTGCGGCATGAATTATCAGCGCTGGCAAGGGCAGTGTAAATGTGGTGCATGGAATACCCTTGCAGAGTTTAAACCGTCAGCAGGGCAGTCAAAGCAAGCTGCAAGTCGAGCTGCAATTGCAGGCTATGCCGGTAATGTGGGCGGCGGTTCAAAAAAAATAAATGAAGTTGCAACCACTGAAGCTGAAAAGCGCCTCACAGAAATTGGTGAATTAGACAGGGTATTAAGTGGCGGCGTGACCACAGGCTCAGTGAATATTATTTCTGGGGATCCAGGGGCAGGTAAAACCACCTTGTTGTCAGATTTAGTTGCACGTATGTCAAAAGTAATGCCGTCTTTATACTGTACAGCAGAAGAGTCATTATCACAGTTTAAAAATCGGGTTAACCGCTTACGTCTAGATTACAACGAAGATGAGCTGTACTTACTATCTGAAACCAGCGTTGAAGCAATCATTGAAGAACTTGATAAACATAAAATAAAGTTTGCTGTTATCGACTCAATTCAGGCTGTTTTAACAGAAACGGCAAATGGTACTCCAGGGTCACCCTCACAAGTGAAAAGTGCGGCTCAGGCGCTCACGCAATATTGTAAGCAAAATGATGTGACCATGTTTATTATCGCTCACGTAAACAAAAATAACGAAATTGCTGGGCCACAGACCTTAGTACACATTGTTGATGCGTTATTACACATTGACACCAATGATGGGCAAGTAAGGACATTACGTGCCAATAAAAACCGTTTTGGCGATATCGACACTGTGGGCATTTTTAGAATGTGTGAGCGAGGTATGCTGAGCGTTGATAATCCTAGCGAAATCTTCCTATCAGGCTCAACGACTGAGTCGCCGGGCTCTGCGATTACTTGTATTCGTAAAGGCAATCGTAACTTACTACTCGAAATTCAATGTCTAACCACAGAAACCGAAGCTGAATTCCCTCAACGAGTGTGTGTTGGTTTAAACATGAATCGTATCAAGATGCTCACGGGGATTTTACGAAAACACACTAAAACTAAAATCTTCCATGATACGTTTTTTAATATAGTTGGTGGTTTAAAAATTGATGAGTCAGAAACCTGCATTGATTTAGCGTTAGTTACAGCACTTTTAAGTAGTTTGAATGAGTTTGTGGTGCCACGGACTACTTGTATTATGGGCGAGTTGAGTTTAAATGGTGATGTAAGACCAATAGACAGTGGCGTACCTCGAGTTAAAGAAGCGGCGCAACATGGCTTTACTGAAATCTTTATTCCTTATCGTAATTACCATAAATCAATGGAAGGCTTAGGTGCAAAAATTACCCCAGTGAAAACTGTGCATGAATTACTGTCGTTAATTAACTAAACACAATTTGATACACTGATAAAAAATTTACACCAATTAAAGGAAATAAAATGAAGAAGTTAATTATTGCGGCGGTTGTTGCTGCGGCAGTCGGTGGCGTAGCTTACGCAAACTATGCTGTGACACAGGAAGTGAAAACAGTGGTTGATCAGCAGCTGAGTGCTTTATCAGCACAAAGTGGTGTAGATATTACTTATAGCGATATTTCAGCGAGTGTTTTTGATAGCAGCATGGAGCTTTCGGGTATCAAAGTACAAAGCCTTGATAGCAATGAAGCTATTGCAACCATAGATACGATTGAAGTATCAGGTTATGAGCAAGACAGCATTCCACCTCATACCGGGTTTGTGATGACAAACTTTCGATTCAGTGATGATTTCCTCGCTCAGTTACCGCAAAACGCCAACAACAAATTAGCGTCTACAAGCTATAACGTTAAGTCTTCGCTAGATTACAATAAAGACTCTGGTGATAGTGCGTTTGCAGTTAACGTGACTGCAAATGAAGTGGCCGATGTTCACTTTAATTTAGGGTTGGCGAAATCAACTCCTTTAATGGAAGCGTCATTGGCTATCAGCAAGATGCAAAACTCAACACAAAATGGCCAGCTCACATTAGAGCAGCAACTGCAACAGCAATCAAAAATGATGGCGGCCATGAGCCAGTTAGAGCCACGAAGTATTTCAATGTCAGTTGCTGATGAAGGTGAGTTAAAAGCGGTTGTAGAGAGCTTCTTGCAAGCGCAAGGTATGACTCATGAACAGTTCCAGCAGGTTGTTGCTATGCAGTTACAACAAGCGCCGGTTAGCACTGACTTAGAGACTGCTATTACTAATTTTGCTCAAGGCTTATCATCATTATCGGTTTCGGCAAACTTGCCAGAAGGTCAGTCTATGATGCAAATCAATCAGCAAATTATGGCGTTAATGGGACAACCTGAAGAACTTGCCAAATTTATTAACCTTCAAGCAAGCGGTAAATAAGGCTAAGGTGCAGACAACCTTAAAGTGTTGCTCCGTCTTGTGAGCTTACTTTAAGGTTGTTTTTAACTTTTCGGATGCCTCGGTTATGCTCCAAAAACTTTTGTGCTAAAGCACGTTGAAATCCTGTCTTGGTAGAGCCGATAAGCTCAACCGTATCACCCTCTACAATCACCTGTAGATTAGAAATAGTAAAGTTAGGGTTGCTGGTAAGTTTCTGCAAAGCATATTGTTGCAATCTAGGTTGTGCTGATGTGCTTGATGTTAAAACACTGGTATTTGCACTCACCTTTGTCGCACAAGCTAGTAAAAATAAACAACTTAATGAGATCAGTACTACGGTTAATTTAAAGCGGTTCATACGATTCCCTCGCGAAGACTCTGTTGCAGAACCAGTTACAATTATCATTCCAATTTTAAGTTTCTGATTATAAAGTGATTTTATGCTTGGTAGGTTAAAAGGTATGAACTAATTACACAGTAATTAGTAAAAAAGTACATGCAGCAGAGAGCAAAATGCCGAGACGAGCTCGGCATTTTCAAGTAAAGATATTAAGCTATTTTTTCTTTTTTACTTTTGCTTTGGCTTTTTTCTTCGCCTTGATCTTTGCAGGATCTTTTTTCTTTTTAGATGGGATCTTTGCTTCTTTGTGTTGAGGCTCAATACCTTTAATTACGCGACGTTTAAGCTTTTGCTCAATGTAGCGTTCAACCTTGCCCAGAATAGCCACATCGTGAGCTTCAATAAATGAAATCGCAATCCCTTTTTTGCCAGCGCGGCCAGTACGGCCAATGCGGTGTACATAGATATCTGCAGTACGCGGCATATCAAAGTTAATAACATGACTAATATCGGCGACATCAATGCCACGTGCAGCAACATCGGTTGCCACTAAGATATTATTGCGACCAGAGTGAAAGTTCTCCATCGCTTTCATGCGTTTGTCTTGTGGCATTTCACCACGTAGCCATGCAACGCGTAACCCTTCGTTGTTAAGCTCACCAATCAAGGTTTCTAAGCGTTCACGGGTTTTAACAAACACGATTGCTTTATGTATGTCTTCACCGTTTAGGATCTCGACCAACATTTTTAGTTTATGGTTATAGTCATCAGCTAGGTGAACCCACTGATGAATTTTAGCTTTCTCTTTTCGGGTTGACTCTGCTTCAAGTAGTGCAGGGTCATTTAAAATTCGTTCTGCAAATAACTCAACGCTGTCGCCTTCAAGTGTTGCTGAGAATAAGAAACATTGGCGACGATTACGTGCTTCGTCACAAATTCGCAGCATTTCTTTACGAAAACCCATGTCTAGCATGCGATCAGCTTCATCAAGAATAAGCAGTTCAACATTCTCAGCATGGAAATTCTCAGTTTCGAGGTATTCCATTAAGCGCCCTGGCGTGGCAATTAAAATGTCGTTATTACTCTCGAAAATTTCTTTATGTGTCCCGTAGTTAATACCGCCGGTCACTACACCAATTTTGAGGTGTGTTTGCGCAGCAAGTAATTCACATTGTTCATGGATTTGATAAGCCAATTCACGAGTCGGTGTCATGATCAGCACGCGAGCAAAGCCTGGATCGCGACGAGGGAAATCAAGCAAGTATTGAATTGCAGGGATCAAAAAAGCGGCTGTTTTACCAGTACCAGTTGGCGCAGATGCTAAAATATCGCGGCCTCTTAGCGCTTCAGGGATCGCTTGTTGTTGAATACTGGTTGGTGTATCAAAACCCATTTTATTAATGGCATTTAACAGCTTGTTATCGATATCAAATTCAGAAAATTGCATAGAGTGACGTAAATAGAGGACAATTAGGCCTAATTATACGCGTTAACGCGGCTGTGGTGAATGAAAAGGTGAAAAAATGTCAGGCTTTGTGTTTAAACAATTTTCGGTGGAGCAAACTCGTGCTGCAATGAAGGTGTCAACGGATGGCATTTTGTTAGGCGCATGGGCCACTCTTACTAACGCCACTCGTATATTAGACATAGGGACTGGAACAGGGCTGCTGGCCTTAATGGCAAAACAGCGAGCGCCACAAGCAACAGTGATGGCGATCGAGATTGATCATGATGCCTGTATTGACGCCCGCGCTAATTTTACCAATAGTCCGTGGTCAGATATCCGTCTTTATCAAGGTGCCGTGCAGTCATTTGATTCACCAGAGCCCGTTGATGTTATCATCACTAACCCGCCATATTTTAACGCCAGCCTCAAAGGAGAGAATGCGCCACGTAATGCTGCACGTCATACTGATGGCCTTAGTTTTAACGAATTAATAGCTGCATGTAGCAGGCTTAGTCATGACAAAACGTTGTTGAATGTTATTTTGCCTTGTCCGGAAGCTGAGCAATTTATTGCTATTGCAAAGCAATTAGGTTGGCATTTAAATCAACAATGTTTGATTCAAACAACACCCAAAAAAGCGCCGAGCCGCTGCTTAATGTTATTTAGCCAACAGGCTATAGAGTGCAAAAAATCGCAGTTGGTTATTCATGCTCAGGATGGTAGTTACAGCGCCGATTATCAAAGGCTTTGCAAAGCCTTTTATTTGAAAATGTAACGCTAATATAAGATTTTTGGCGATTCTAATTACTGTTCGGGGATCGCAGGTGGACGTAACTGTATCACCTCATCAAGTTGAATTTGCTGAACATATTCAAGTTTAAGTAAAGCATCTAGTACTCTTTTACAATGTTGTTTATCAATATCAGCACTACAAAAGTTGATGATATTAAATTGCCGTTTGATGTTCAGTCCCGTTATGTCAGGCAGTGGTTGCGTGGTTTCAACTAAAACACGAATGCTGGGATAGGGATCGGCATAACCAGAGTGTAATAATTTTTCGATGTTAAATAGGTTATCTTTAAGTTTGCCTAGTTCATTCGCTGTTTTCACGCTTTGTGGTATAAATACTTGTTCGTTAAGGCTATTTATTGTAATTTCGCCTTTGGCGTGAAGTGGGTTAATTTGATGATTGTCATATTGAATAACATCACCAGTCACTAAAGTGAATTGTTTCATTGTGTATCCTTTCAATTGGTTATCCATCCACCTCAAGCATAACAAAATGATGCGTCTAAAAAAATTAATTGTAGTAATAAATTCTTAATAAAGTAGGTGATCTATGTTCCGTTTAGCGTTTGTACTCGCTGCGATGTTATTTTCTCAACTATGTGCTGCAGCAACCAGCCCGGTAGGGCTTTGGAAAACAATTGATGAAGAAACGAATGAAGCGAAATCACTCGTGCGTATTAGTGAACAAAACGGCGTGCTGGTTGGCAATGTTGAAAAAATATTGAATCCAGCTAAGCAAGATGCACGTTGTGAAAAATGTAAAGGTGATAAGAAAAATCAGCCTATTTTGGGGTTGCAGATTATTGAAGGCGCAAAGGATGCCGGAGATGGAAGTTGGCAAGATGGTGAAATTCTTGACCCTAATAATGGCAAAACCTACACTTTAAAATTGACACCACAACAACAAGGTAAGGTGCTTGAAGTGCGTGGTTATATTGCTTTTTTCTATCGTAATCAATATTGGCAACGCGTTGAATAAAAAAAAGCCAAGCATTGCTTGGCTTTTCCTTACAAGTGACTTTTACAAACTTTCGCTGTATTCAGTCATTATTTGCTCAACCCAGTTGGCAATACGCTCATCGCTGAGTTCGTATTGACTGTCTTCATCAAGGGCTAAGCCAACAAATTGTTTGCCATCTTCAGTCAGCGCTTTTGATGCTTCAAACTCGTAACTGTCATCGTTTGGCCACTTTCCTAATAAGGTGATGCTTTGATCACAAATTTCATCGTGCAGCATGCCAAGAGCATCTTGGAACCATTGACCATAACCTTGTTGATCACCCATGCCAAACAGAGCCACTGTTTTGCCATTTAGATTAACATCTTTGATATCATCCCAGATAGACTCCCAGTCTTCTTGAAGCTCACCAAAATCCCATGTAGAAATGCCGAAGATAACGAAATCGAATTGTTCTGCATTTTTTAATGGTTCATCTTTGATGTTATGCAAGCTCACAACGTCTTGCCCAATAATATCGCGAATTTTCTCTGCCGCTATTTCTGTATAGCAGGTAGTCGAACCATAAAATAAACCAATCTGCATCGTATTTATCACCGTGTGTTTGCCTGATATGATAGCTACTCAAGCCGCTTGAAGTATCTACCTTCATGTAGTTTGGTAATATTTTACCGTAAGGCCTATTTAATTGATACCTTGATAAGGATGAGAGTAACCGTGGCGGATAATACTTCACAAGCACAAGCAGGTGTCATGACTGAACAAAATGCAGAGCATTTAGAGGTTTTTTTAGATACCTTGTATTTAGAACAAGGAGTCAGTGAGAATACTCTTGCCGCTTATCGAAGTGACCTCGATAAGTTTTGCCAATTTATTAAAGACACAGACTTACTTGCAGTAACAGCAGAAGATATAGAAGCTTATTTAGCATACCGTGTCGATTTAGGACTAAAGTCGCGCAGCACGGCTCGAAGTATCAGTGCGCTCAAGCGTTTTTATCAGTATTTTGTGCGCGAAAAAGCAATCCCCGATTCGCCGATGGTTAATATTGCGCAACCTAAGGCGGGGCAATCGTTACCAAAAACTCTCTCTGAAGCCGAAGTAGAAGCATTGCTTGCAGCTCCTAATATTGAAGATCCAATGGGGCTTCGCGATAAAGCCATGCTTGAACTTTTATATGCCACCGGGCTGCGTGTTACTGAGCTGGTAGGGCTAAGAATGGAGCAAATAAACCTGCGCCAAGCAGTCGTATTCGTAAAAGGTAAAGGTAATAAAGAACGATTAGTCCCTTTGGGTGAAGAAGCAATGTACTGGCTTGAACAGTTTTTAAAAGTAGGGCGCTCGCAGATGATTAAACACGCTACCGACTTTGTGTTTCCGTCTAAGCGGGGCATTGGCATGACCCGACAAACTTTTTGGCATCGCATCAAACACTATGCTATTTTGGCAGCAATAGAGTCACCATTATCACCGCATACGCTCAGACATGCTTTTGCGACGCACCTTTTGAATCATGGGGCAGACCTTCGTGTTGTGCAAATGATGTTAGGTCATAGTGACTTATCAACAACACAAATTTATACGCATGTAGCGAATGAAAGATTAAAGTCGGTACACGAGCAGCATCACCCTCGTGCATAGTGCAACTTTTTTTAAGATGTACCGGTCTATGTAAAAAATGTTCAGGATATAGGATAGTTATGAAAAAGTTAGTTTTAGCCACGGCACTATTTGGCACAAGCTTAAATGTTTTTGCAAATGGCGTATCGACGACAGAAGCCGCTGACGCACCAATTGTTTCAAAATTTGCCGAGTTAGGTGTAAAGGTTAAGCAAGTTAACCCAAGCCCTGTGGCTGGTCTTAAAGAGCTAATTACCGATAAAGGCGTGTTATACGCAAGCCCTGATGGCCAATTCTTAATGCAAGGTACGTTGATTGACCTAAACAACCGTGTAAATCTAACCGAGCATGCGTTAAGTGATGTGCGTAAACAAGGCGTTGCAGAGTACGAAGACTCGATGATTGTTTACAAAGCAAAAAACGAAAAGCATTCAATCACAGTATTTACAGATATCACTTGCGGGTATTGTCGTAAATTACACCGCGAATTAGACGACTTTTTAGAGGCGGGTATTACTGTTAAGTATTTAGCTTTTCCAAGAGGCGGTTTAGCGGGCAAAGGTTACCAAGACTTAATGAATGTGTGGTGTGCTAAAGACCCAGCAGAAGCGTTAACAGAAGCTAAAGCGGGCGCAGAAGTAGCTGCAGTCCCAGGTTGTAACGCCCCGATTGCAGAGCATTACCAACTTGGTCAAAGCTTTGGTATGTCAGGTACACCGGCAATTATTTTAGAAGATGGTACGATGATCCCAGGTTATCAATCAGCTGCGCAAATCAGCCAAGCACTTGATGCTTTACCAAAAACATCGTCATAACTATTTTTAAACGAAAAGGCCTATTTGTCGTAGGCCTTTTTTATTCGCCTTAAGTTAAGAAGTACACTTTCCAACATGGAAAAAATAATTCAAGTTCGTCCTCGGGTTGATGACTCACACCTGCCAAATCATTTACATCCAGTCATTAAACAAATTTACGCATCAAGACAGGTGCAAGACGCAATAGAGTTAGATAACAGTGCAGCAACGTTACATGACTTTCGGTTGTTTAAAGACATCGACAAAGCCGTGTTGTTGTTGCAAGACGCATTAAAAGCACAAAGCCGCGTGTTAATCGTGGGAGATTTTGATGCTGACGGTGCAACCAGTACAGCAACCTTGATGCAAGGTCTTGCCATGTTTGGTTTGAAAAACCTTGATTACTTAGTGCCAGATAGATTCAGTTTAGGGTATGGCCTAAGTCCTGCGCTTGCAGAGCAAATTGTGGCCATGCAGCCTGAGCTTGTGATTACCGTTGATAACGGTATTTCATGCATAGATGGCATTGCAATTGTAAAGCATGCGGGTATTAAGGTGCTGGTGACTGATCACCACTTGCAGGGCGAGGCATTACCTAATGCCGATGCCATTGTGAACCCGAATCGTCATGACTGCCAATTTCCATCGAAATCAATAGCAGGCGTTGGGGTGGCTTTTTATCTGCTTATCGCTTTACGTAGTCACTTACGTGATCAAGGGTATTTTCAACATCAGCCAATGCCGAATTTGGCCGAATTACTTGATATTGTTGCCCTTGGTACTGTTGCCGATGTGGTCGCCCTTGATGCCAATAACCGTACCTTAGTGCATCAAGGTTTAGCTCGTATTCGTAGCGGTAAAACACGTCCAGGTATTAGTGCTCTCATTGAAGTGGCAAATCGTAATGCAGCGCGCTTAAGTGCCAGTGACTTTGGCTTTTCATTGGCGCCACGCTTAAATGCAGCAGGGCGCTTAGATGATATGAGTTTAGGTATAGCCTGTTTATTATCGAGCGATATTAATCAAGCCCGCCGCATTGCCAGCGAGCTCGATAGTCTCAATCATGAGCGCCGTGAAATAGAGCAGGGCATGCAAACTGAAGCGCAAGCTGTGCTTGACCGTTTAGCCTTTAAAACAGATTCAGTGCCTGATGCCATTTGTTTGTATCAAGCTGATTGGCACCAAGGTGTTATTGGCATTTTGGCTGGTCGCTTAAAAGAAAAGTATCACCGTCCTACGATTATTTTTGCAGCCGGCGATAACGGTGAAATTAAAGGCTCTTGCCGCTCCATTGAAGGGCTGCATATGCGTGATTTACTTGAGCGCATAAATACCTTACACCCCCATCTTATCAGCAAGTTTGGTGGTCATGCTATGGCGGCAGGTTTAAGTATTAACGAGCAATGTTTTAATGAATTTAAAACAGTGTTTGAACACATGGTGGCACAAACACTCAGTGAAGAGCATAAGCAAAGTATTTTACTTACCGATGGTGAACTGCCAAATGATTGCTTCTCGATGGAGTTTGCCAACCTGTTAAAAAATGCAGGGCCTTGGGGGCAACAATTTCCAGAGCCAGTGTTTGAACATGTGTTCGAAGTGGTGCAGCAGCGTATTGTTGGTGAAAAACACTTAAAACTGGTTTTAAAACATCAATCTGGAAGGTTAGTTGACGCAATAGCATTTGCTGTTGACGTGCGTGCCTGGCCCGACACCGAAGTACGCTATGTAAAAGCGGCATACCAACTCGATATAAATGAATTTCGTGGCAAATTCTCGTTACAACTAATTATCCGAGAGCTACAAAAAACCACATAAAAATATCGTTATAATCGACATAAAAGGCTAATAAAACGCTCGGTTTTTTGTTAAAATCGGGCGTTTTTAATATTTGTAGATAATTTACCGTAATTATTGTCGAAAGCGGTGCGCGGTAAATCAGCCATTTTGGAGTAATGTACATGTTTGAAGTGAATCCTGTGATTAATCAAATCAAGGAAATTCGCGAACGTACTGAACTGCTTCGGGGGTATCTTTGACTACCCTCTTAAGAAAGAGCGGTTAGAAGAAGTTAACGCAGAACTTGAAGATTCAGCAGTGTGGAATGAGCCAGAGCGAGCTCAAGCCCTAGGCCGTGAAAAGTCGGCACTCGAAGCTATCGTTGAGACCATTGATAATTTAGTGGCCGGTACCGAAGATGTTGAAGGCTTAGTTGAGCTTGCTGTTGAAGCAGAAGACGAAGAAACCTTTGCCGAAGCAGAAACTGAATTAGCCGATTTAAACGCACAGCTTGAAAAGCTAGAATTCCGTCGTATGTTCTCGGGTGACCATGACCAAAACGATGCGTACCTTGATTTACAATCAGGTTCTGGCGGTACTGAAGCGCAAGACTGGTGTAACATGTTGTTGCGTATGTACTTACGTTGGGGTGAAGCGAAAGGCTTTAAAGTTGAACTTGTTGAAGCAACTGATGGTGATGTGGCTGGTATCAAAGGCGCAACAGTGCGCTTTGTTGGCGAATATGCATACGGTTGGTTACGTACAGAAACCGGTGTTCACCGTTTAGTACGTAAGAGCCCGTTCGACTCAAGTGGTCGTCGTCATACCTCGTTTGCATCGGCATTCGTTTACCCAGAAATCGACGATAATATCGAAATTGATATTAATCCGGCTGACTTACGTATTGACGTTTACCGCGCATCTGGTGCGGGTGGTCAGCACGTAAATACAACAGAGTCGGCGGTTCGTATTACGCATATACCAACCAACACTGTTGTACAGTGCCAAAATGAGCGTTCACAGCATAAGAATAAAGACCAAGCAATGAAGCAGTTAAAAGCGAAGTTGTTTGAACTTGAAATTCAAAAGCAAAATGCCGAGAAGCAAAGCCAAGAAGATGCTAAATCTGATATTGGCTGGGGTAGTCAAATTCGTTCATACGTACTTGATGACTCGCGCATTAAAGATTTACGTACCGGCGTTGAAAACCGTAATACTCAAGCGGTTCTTGACGGCGACTTAGATAAATTTATTGAAGCCAGCCTTAAATCTGGCCTATAACCACCGAGCTAAAAAAGAGCTAAAAAATGACTGATCAAATCCAAGACGAAAATAAGTTAATCGCTGAGCGTCGTGGCAAATTAGACGCAATCCGCGAAAATTGCCCAGCCAACGGTCATCCAAACCAATTCCGTCGTGAACATTACACGGCTGATTTGCAAGCTGAGTTTGGTGATAAATCGAAAGACGAATTAGTTGCTGAGCAGCACGTTGTATCAGTAGCGGGTCGTATTCTTGCAAAACGTGGTCCTTTCCTTGCGTTACAAGATATGAAAGGCCAAATTCAAGCGTACGCGTCAAAAGACGTACAAAAAGAATTAAAAGCAAAATACGGTCAACTTGATATCGGTGACATCATCGGTGTTAAAGGTGCACTAAATAAATCAGGTAAAGGTGACCTATACGTAGAAATGACAGAGTACGAGTTACTAACTAAGTCATTACGTCCGCTACCAGAAAAATTCCACGGTTTATCTGACCAAGAAACTAAATACCGTCAACGTTATGTTGATTTAATTACCAATGAAGCGACGCGTGAAACCTTCCGTATTCGCTCAAAAGTTGTTGAAGGTATCCGTCGTTTCTTAGCTGATCGTGACTTCATGGAAGTTGAAACACCGATGCTACAAGTGATCCCAGGTGGTGCGTCTGCTCGTCCATTCGTAACACATCACAATGCACTTGATATCGATATGTACTTACGTATTGCCCCTGAACTTTACCTAAAACGTTTAGTGGTAGGTGGTTTTGAGCGTGTATTCGAAATCAACCGTAACTTCCGTAACGAAGGTTTATCAACACGTCATAACCCAGAATTCACAATGATCGAATTCTACCAAGCATACGCTGATTATATTGACCTGATGAACATCACTGAAGACATGTTACGTACTGTTGCTACAGATGTACTAGGTTCACCAATTGTTGTAAACACAACTAAAAATGAAAACGGTGAAGTGGTAGATTCAGTAGAGTACGATTTTGGTCAACCTTTTGCTCGTTTAACAATGAGCGAGGCTATCCTTAAGTACAACCCAGACTTTGATGCTGCGGTATTTAATGACCCTGAAAATCATTTTGAAGAGCTTAAAGCGTACGCTAAGCAAGTACACGTTAAGATCCCTGAAAACTGTGTATGGGGCCCTGGTAAGTTCTTATGTGAAATCTTCGAAGAGACTGCAGAGCATAAGCTAATTCAACCTACTTTCATCACAGCTTACCCATGGGAAGTGTCACCACTTGCACGTCGTAACGACGAAAACCCATTTGTGACTGACCGTTTCGAGTTTTTCGTAGGCGGCCGTGAATTAGCAAATGGTTTCTCTGAGCTTAATGATGCGCAAGACCAAGCAGAGCGTTTTTCTCGTCAAGTTGAAGAAAAAGACGCAGGTGATGATGAAGCAATGCACTACGATGAAGATTATATTCGCGCGTTAGAGTACGGCTTACCACCAACAGCAGGTGAGGGTATTGGTATCGACCGTCTTGTTATGTTATTCACTGACTCACCAACAATTAAAGACGTGATTTTATTCCCGCATATGCGTCCTCAAGCTGATTAATCAGTTTTTAGGATTAGAAAACGCCGCTTTTTTAGCGGCGTTTTTGTTATAGGAAATTTCTGATTTTTTCTTCGCTAGTGTTTTTATTTTTAATTTAAATTATTGATATATAGTGTATTTGTTGTTTTTGTTTGCTACGTAATTATTGCTTTGTTCGTTTTTAATACAAACTAAGGTTGATAAAGTCATTTTTCTAGTCAGAATGTTAATGTACTAAATAAAATCCGTTCACTGCTTAAATGGAATTAATTAAAATGACAACAAAACCAGCGCAGTTACCAACAGATGTAGCAAAAAGTGATGAACAACGTGAAAGCTTTTACCGAGCATGTATCTTTGAATTTCAAAAGTTAGGATATCAAGACCAATACCTAGCAGAATTAACTGATGAGCATATTCCTTTAACTGGTCTCGATTTATTGGCTGATAAAGAAAAAACGCCTAAAGCTTAAGCGATTTTAGGGAGTTTGAGTCAGTTGTGCACAATCTCTAACCATCTACTCGAAATTCCTTGAAAAGTGTTTGACTTATTTTCTGAAATCTTTATTATACGCCCCACAAGACGGAGAGGTGGCCGAGTGGCCGAAGGCGCTCCCCTGCTAAGGGAGTATAGGGTTTGTAGCTCTATCGAGGGTTCGAATCCCTCCTTCTCCACCATTTTTCCTAAAATGGCATGTCTTGAAAGTAATATGTGTGGACGCGTAGCTCAGCTGGATAGAGTACCTGGCTACGAACCAGGCGGTCGGAGGTTCGAATCCTCCCGCGTCCGCCACTTTTTACTTTAACTCTGCATCGAGTATAAACTTGAGTCTCTTGCTAAGAGAATAAATTAGCAATGTTCAAATGTGCGTGTGGACGCGTAGCTCAGCTGGATAGAGTACCTGGCTACGAACCAGGCGGTCGGAGGTTCGAATCCTCCCGCGTCCGCCATATTTGAAACTCACATCGAGTATAAAGATAAAATCATTGCAAGATTATAAAATGCAACTGCGGACGCGTAGCTCAGCTGGATAGAGTACCTGGCTACGAACCAGGCGGTCGGAGGTTCGAATCCTCCCGCGTCCGCCACTTCCTTCTAGGAAGTGACATAAGCCGACAAGCTGTCGGTTTTTTTGTGTCTTTAAGATACAGTCAATGCAAGACTTAAACATGCATAATCACACTGCGGACGCGTAGCTCAGCTGGATAGAGTACCTGGCTACGAACCAGGCGGTCGGAGGTTCGAATCCTCCCGCGTCCGCCACTTTCTTCTTGAAAGTGACATAAACCGACGAAAGTCGGTTTTTTTGTGCCTGCAATCCGCATAGGATTGGTTTTAGGAGAGACTTCAGTTGCGAATAAACACAACGTTTTATTGCGTTCATTTCTCTTAGAACGACTTTGAACCACGCAGCCGGAGGTTCACTGTTTCAAAATACGTCCCGCGTCCGCCACTTTCTCTCAAGTAGAGCTAAGTGAATCAAACCGACGAAAGTCGGTTTTTTTGTGCCTGCAATTCGCATAGGATTGGTTTTAGGAGAGGCTTCAGTTGCGAATAAACACAACGTTTTATTGCGTTCATTTCTCTTAGAACGACTTTGAACCACGCAGCCGGAGGTTCACTGTTTCAAAATACGTCCCGCGTCCGCCACTTTCTTCTTGAAAGTGACATAAACCGACGCAAGTCGGTTTTTTTGTGCCTGAAATTCGCGTAGAAGCTTGAATGCTCAATATAAACTTGATGCAATAATTTTATATCGCGTTCATTTCTCTTAGAGCAACTTTGAACCGCGCAGCCTAAGGTTCACTGTTTCAAAATACGTCCCGCGTCCGCCATATTATTTTTTTATATCCCGCGTTTAATAGCAATTCACAACAATAGACCAGTTAATTAAGCGTATCGGTATAAGTAGCTTCAAATGACACTAGCAAAAAGTGCATGGTAAGTTTGCTCGTTTCACTTTGTACCTTTTTACTTTCATATTTTCTTGATATTTAGCAATAAATCCCAGTTAACTTGCTTCACGGTCAAATTGTGTTAGATTTAATAAAATATTCCAAAAATAATAACTAATGGGAATTTTAGTTTATGAATACTAAAGCTGCATTTCAAAAGCGGCTAGCTTTATCATGTGGTTTTTTATTGCTAGCGGGTTGCCAAACAAGTGCAAGTAAGGTTGTTTTGTCTGATGAAGAGTACTTTGATAGGGTCATGCTAGCCCCTGCAATTCTTCCTGCTGATTTAACAAATACTGGTTGTTTAAATTTAAATAATGATGATGATGCAAAAGACTATAAAACAGCATCGCAGGTGAATTATCAACAAGCAGATTGGCAATCTCGCGTGGCTGCTGACTGGCTGTACTTTGCAGATCCTCTGCAACCAGGCAAGTTGTTATTGATAGATTATCAGGTTAAGGGTGGGCAACTTGCTTACCGTTATTTAAGTGATGGTAGTCACAATGAGCTGTATGAACCTTGGAGCTCATCAAAAATTCAAGCATTTACTGGCGCGTTATCAAGAGTGAGGCAAGCTCACCCTGAGCTAGGTGCAACTGCCTTTGCAGGAGATACAGCACTGGCTGATTTGATCAGCAGTATTAATAGCTACGAAGCATTTGGTAAAGCCGATGGTAATTCAAATGCTATTGCCAGTTATTTTGTTAATGTGGCAGGGCGAGAATACTTACGTGGGCTTTTTAATGAGGGCTGGCTGAAACTGCAGGATCAACGTTTGTTGTTTAACGGTGCATATGGCTCAGAGCAGTTTGCCCCATCAGACGACTATTGGCATAACCCGATAAATAAAGAGTTTGCTGCAAAGATAGACCGTTACACTGCAAGCAGTGATGATCCCGGTTATTTACGGTATCGTTGTGATAGTTGTGGTTTGACGGGTAATAAAGCAATGACCACACTTGCTCAAGCTGAATGGTTAAAGCGCCTAGTAAGTCATCAACGTGAGCCAATTACGCAAATGCCTAATTTACAAAGTAGTGATGTAGATGTGCTACTTAACGGCACAGGACATACCGATCAACAAGCTAAGGTTGGCGGTATGATGGTGGGTATAAGCCACATTGTTACAAATGCATTGGCAAATGTTATTGCGCCAAATGATAGCCGCTCTGCAAAAGAAGTGCTCGACACTGCAACTAATGGACAATGGCGTGTTTGGCAAAAAATAGGCTGGGGTCCAAGTGAAACGCGCTCAACCACAGAAACAGTGATGCTTGCACATGTGTGTTTAGGAAATTATCAAGGTGGTCGTGAGTTTACTTTTAGTGTGCAGCAGTCAATAGGCGGAGCTGACGAAGCCAATTTGCCAAAAGTCGGTAAGCAAATGCAGCAAAAGTTGCAGCATGCGTTTACAAAATTATTAGATTCACGCATTCAATAAGAATTAAGGAACAGCTATGCGTCGTTCAATTATCGCGTTATCAATTAGCTTAGGTGTAGCCTTTTGTGCACCTATTCATGCTGAGGGCTGGCAATCAGATGTTATTGCGGTTACTCAGTCGCAACTTTCGCCCAATTACTGGTTAGCGAAAGGTGCATCGGCAAAAATGATCATGACAGAGGCGCAAATTACAGCCTTTAACGAAAAACTGATTAAAGAAAATAAATACATTGTTGATCCACTGTCATTTCAAACTACATTGAGTAAAGAGGAATTAACAAGCGCGATTCACTCTGCAAGCTCTATCCCTAAAAGCCCGCGTTTTTTTACTGATGGTAGACAGTTAACCGCCAAAGACTTCGCCAAATATCAAGCTAACCTAAACCTTAATAAAGTGGCCAGTAGTAACAAGGTTCGTTTTGGTATGGTTGTTAAGCGAACTGCTCTGCGCACTTTTCCAACCTGGGACCGAGTATTAAATAGTGGTCTTGATCAAGACTTAGATCGCTTTCAAGAAAGCGGCATGTTCCCAGGTGAAGCTGTTGCTGTATTGCATCAAAGTGCAGATAAAAAATGGCTATTAGTTCGTGCTTACAACTATTTAGCATGGACACCTAGTGAAGATATCGCTTTTGCTGACGCTGATGAAATTAAAGCTTATCGAGAGCAAGATAACTTTTTGGTTGTAACCGGCGCAAAGGTAAATACCGCCTATGTGCCTAACGACACTGCAAGCTCAGAATTCCAACTAGATATGGGTGTGCGTTTACCTTTGCTTGATAACGAACAAGTACCTAATTTGCTCAATGGTCAAAACACGTATGCAAGCCATGTTGTTCAGCTGCCCACCCGCAATGAGCAAGGCCAGCTTGTTATAAAACCGGCGATGATCAGTAAAACCGCCGACGTAAATTTAGGTTACTTAGAATACAACGAGCAAAACCTAATAAAACAAGGTTTTAAGTTTTTAGGTGAACGTTATGGCTGGGGACATGATTACAATGGCCGTGACTGTACAGGCTTTGTAGGCGAAATTTATAAAAGTTTTGGCTTATTAATGCCACGTAATTCAGGCCAGCAAGGCAGTAGTGAATACGGACAAAATAATCGCTTTGATAAAAATACGACCGCAGACGCAAAATTACCGGTGGTTAAAAATATGGCGATTGGCGATCTTATTTATATTCCAGGTCACGTGATGATGTATTTAGGAGAGCACCAAGGCGAGCCGTATGTTATTCATGATGTGAAAGGCTTAGGCTATAACAAAGGCGATGGCAGCTTTTATAGTAGTGCGCTTAATGGCGTATCGGTTACCCCCTTGTTACCCCTGCGATTATCTCAAGAAACAAGTTACCTAGACCGTGTTTATAACATTAAGCGTATTCGATAGAGGCCTGTATGAAAATTAAAGCAGTTCGTTTTGCGAAACTTAAAGTGCCTTTGGTCACGCCATTTAAAACAGCGCTTAGAGAAGTGAGTTTTATTGAAGACCTAGTGGTTTTAATAGACACCGAATGTGGTCAAGTCGGTTATGGCTCGGCTGCTGCAACTCCCGTTATCACAGGTGATACACATCAAGGCATGATAGCGGTGATTCAGCAGTTTATTGCTCCTAAACTGATAGGGCATGAAATCGAAAACATCAACCAGCTTACTCACATTATTCAATCAACGGTGATTGGTAATAGCAGCGCAAAAGCGGCTTTAGAATTAGCGGTTTACGACTTGTGGGGCAAACTCTACAGAGCGCCTTTATATAAGTTACTTGGTGGTGGTAAGTCAGAGTTAAAGACTGATATTACCATCAGCGTAGATAACATAGATAAAATGCTTAATGACTGTCAGCGAGCGGTTGAGCAAGGTTTTGATGTATTAAAAATAAAAATCGGCAATAACCTTAATCAAGATATTGAACGTGTAAAAGCAATTCACGCAGGGTTTGCCGCTAAGGCGCAGTTACGTTTAGATGTAAACCAAGGGTGGAATGCCAAACAAACAGTGTTTGCACTGCAACAACTTGAGCAAGCAGGTGTGGTGTTAGAGTTGGTTGAGCAGCCAGTAAAAAGCAGTGATATTCAAGGGCTCAAATATATTACTGAGCGAGTGAACACTCCGATCATGGCCGATGAAAGCGCCTTTTCACCTAAGCAAGTAATACAACTTTTAGAGCTTGGCGCAGTTGATATTATCAATATTAAACTAATGAAAACGGGCGGTTTAAGTCGAGCAATTGAGATTGCTAATATCACTGCCCAATACCAAGCAGAGTGTATGATTGGCTGTATGTTAGAGGGCAGTATTGCTGTAGCAGGTGCAGCGCATTTAGCTTCAGCCAAAGCGCAACAAATAAGCAAAATAGACCTCGACGGCCCTGCGCTTGGTCAATACGACCCGGTTCAAGGTGGGGTTGTATTTAACGGTCCACAAATTAACTTATCGGATGCCCCCGGTCTTGGCATTGAGTCAATAAACGGTCTAGAACTAATAACAAACGGAGTATGGCCAGCATGAAAAAACTAGTCAGTATTATTGCAGCTATGAGTTTAACCGCTTGTGCAAGCGTAGAATCACCTAAACCAGTCATTGATAACAGTCATCAGCAGCTCGTGGTGGTGGTCGCTAATGACAGTGATGCTATTGATGCCATGTTGTATCGCTTTGAAAAAAATGCTGGTAGCTGGCAACAACAAGGCCAGCAGCATGCTGTGGTGCTTGGCCGCACTGGTCTTGCTTGGGGGGTAGGACTACATCCGCCACAACCTGGACAGCAAAAACAAGAGGGTGATGGTAAAGCGCCTGCGGGCATTTTTGAGTTAGGTACAGCATTCGGTTATTTAGATTCACTGCAAACAAACCTTAACTATCAAGCAATGACTGCTAACGACTATTGTATCGATGTGAAAGGCTCACCTTTTTATAACCAACTAGTTGATAAGGCGGTTGTTGGTGAAGAGGCGGTAAAGGATTCTTCGGAGTGGATGCGCCGAGACATTTATAGCCAAGATAATCTTTATAAAAAAGGCATTGTTGTTAAGCATAACCCAAGCAATATTGATGGCGCGGGCAGCTGTATCTTCATGCATTTGTGGCGAGCACCTAGTAAACCAACTGCGGGTTGTACAGCGATGACTGAAAGCGATATGGACACATTACTAGCCTGGCTTGATGAGCGTAAAAAGCCATTGCTGGTAAGCCTGACCAAAGCGCAATATCAGCAAAAACAAAGTCAGTGGCAATTACCTAGCCTAGGTAACTAAAAATAATAAAATAAAAGTATTTTAATTTTGTCATAATAATGGAATAATATATTCCATTAAGGTTTGGGTTAGGATAATAAATGAGTGCAAATTACGCTTTACTCGATTGGCTAGTATTCGCAGGCTACGCGGCAATTTTGTTGTTAAGTGGTTGGTGGTTTAATCGCAAACGTGCTAACTCAAGCCAAGATTTTTTTCTAGGCGGAAATAGCATGCCAACGTGGATGGTTGCGATATCTGTTCTGGCTACTTCGCAGTCAGCTGCCACTTTTATTGGTGGACCAGATCAAGGCTATCAAGGAGACTTTTCTTATATTGCTACCAATATTGGTGCCTTTATTGCGGCGTTTATTGTTTCTGCATTCTTAATTCCAAAGTTTTATCAGCAAAAAGTTTATACGGTCTATGAGTTATTAGAAAAACGCATTGGTCCTAAAGCAAAGCGACGCAGCGGCTTGATGTATTTATTTGGCCGAGTGTTTGCAAGTGGTGCTCGTTTATATATGGCAGCGATTGCTGTTGCGATGATTTTATACGGAAATATCGATGCAGACAGTGTGGTTGTAGCCACTCTAGTGCTGGCACTAGCAGGTTTGTTGTATACCTTTTTGGGCGGGATCCGCAGCGTTATTTATTCTGATGTATTGCAAAGCATTGTCTATGTGAGTGCGGCTATTGCGGTTATTTGGAGCTTGCTGAGCGTTATTCCAGCCGATTTTTCAACCATTATTGCAACCTTAAATGAACCAAGCCCAGGGGCAGACTCAAAGCTGGCATTGTTTAAGTTTGATTTAGACTTTGGCCCGTCAGGGGTGTTCAACATGGCCTCTGTTCTAACTGGTTTTGTGTTATTAAATATTGCCGCGTTTGGTCTTGACCAAGATATGACACAACGTTTGTTAACCTGTAAAAGCCCTAAAGAGGGCAGTAAAGCTTTACTACTTTCAGTGGTCATGGTGATCCCGGTTATGGCTATTTTTATCTTTATTGGTTTACTGCTTTACATCGTTTATCAGCAACCAGCATTAATGAATAGCGAAGCTGGGCAAGCGGTTGTTCAAGAGTTTAACGGTGAAAAAATCACTATCTTTATGTACTACGTATTAAACGAAGTACCAGCGGGAGTGAAAGGCTTAGTGAGTGTCGGTATTATTGCTGCCGCTATTTCTACTTTGAACTCTGGGCTTAGTTCGATGTCTTCAGTCATCGTGCAAGATTTATATCGCCCATATTTAGAGAAAGCCAATAAGCAAGTGAGCGATCAGCACTTTGTTAAAGCAGGTCGTGTTGGTATGGCGCTGGTAAGTCTTGCTTTAGCGCTAATGGCTATCCTTTGTTATTTCTGGCAGCAGTATAGCGATATGCCATTATTAAAATTTGCTCTAAGCGTAATGGTCTTTTCCTACAGTGGTTTATTAGGGGTGTACTTTACAACTTTATTTACCAAGCGTGGCAGTGAAGGGTCAGTATTAGCTGCCTTAATTACAGGATTTATGGTGACCCTATTCATGCAACCTTACATGATTGATTGGTTACTGCCTGAATCTATGCGCTTTTACTTAGGGTTTACGTGGCAATTATGTATTGGCACCTTGCTTGCCACATTAGTGTGCTGTATAGGAAAAGCAAGCAATGAGGCAACGGCATAAATGGCGCCATCATATATTTTAGCCATCGATGGCGGTGGCACTAAGGTGGTAGCTGAGCTTAAAGAGCTGGCAACGGGTAAGCAATTTCGCGCTCAGGCTGGCTCTGCATCACTGTCGAATGATCTTGATTTAGCAGTTGAAAACATTGTTAAAGTGACGCGCGAGGTGTGCGAACAAAGCAATGCTAAGCCTAGCGATATGGTTACCGTTATGGGGCTTGCTGGTGGTTCGTCAGTAAGCCTTGCTGAGCAAGTTAAAGTAATGCTCAAGCTTATTTATGAAATCGAATTTGCTTACTTAGAGATTACAAGTGATGCGACGACTTCACTGTATGGGGCAAATTTAGGTGCTCCTTGCGTTGTCGTAGCTCTTGGTACGGGAGCTGTCGGGGCACGATTAACGGCTCAAAATCAAATTAAATTGGTTGGGGGTTGGGGGTTCACTGTTGATGACTTTGGTGGTGGTGCCCGCATTGGCCTTATGGCTGTACAGCATTTATTAAACGATATAGATAGTTTTGATTTACCAAAAAGCCCTTTAACGATTCGCTTGAGTGAGCAGCTAGGATGTACTCGTCAAGCAATTAGTGATTGGCTTAAACTTGCTAAACCCGCAGATTACGCAGCATTTAGTCCGTTGGTGTTTAGCTTACAAGATGAATGTAAGGTGGCAAAAAGTGTTTTGGCAGAACACACACAGTCAGTGGTTGAGTTAATTAGCAAAAGCAGAGGCAACTCACCTTTACCGGTAATTTTAATAGGTGGTCTTGCGAAGGTGAGCCAACCATTATTACCACAGGCCTTACAAAATGAACTATCTCCTTGTAAGGGAGATTCTTTAACTGGCGCCTCAATTTTAGCGGCAAAGCATTATTATGACATTATTGAAGAAGGACAACCCAATGAGCCCTGAGCACGTATTTAAGCAACAACGTGAATTACTCGAAGAGTTAAATGGCATTGTCTCAGAAGGACAAAACCCTGACACTTTGGATATTGACTTGCTCAGCACTACTGAGATCCTCACTAAAATCAATAATGAAGATCATAAAGTGGCTGCGGCAGTAAAACTTGTTATTCCGCAAATAAGTGCTGCGGTTGATCACATTGTAGAAGCGTTTCAGCAAGGCGGTAGGTTGATTTACATTGGTGCTGGCACCAGCGGTCGCTTAGGTATTTTGGATGCGGTTGAATGTGCTCCTACTTACAGTGTGAATGATCAGCAAGTGCAAGGAATTATCGCAGGAGGTGATACGGCCTTTAAAAAGGCTGTTGAAGGCGCTGAAGATAGCACGACCTTAGCTATTGAAGATTTAAAAAATGCCAACTTAACGAGCCGCGACGTTGTTGTCGGCATAGCTGCCAGTGGGCGCACACCTTATGTGTGCTCTGCAATTGAATATGCAAAATCAATAGGTTGTGTAACTGTAGGTGTGACTTGTAATCCTAATTCAGCGGTCATGTGTTTACCACAAATTGGCATTTGTCCGGTGGTCGGAGCTGAAGCTGTAACAGGCTCAACCCGAATGAAATCGGGCACAGCACAAAAGCTTGTATTAAACATGTTAAGTACCGCCAGCATGATACGCACAGGCAAAGTGTATAAAAATTTAATGGTCGATGTGAATGCCAGCAATGAAAAGTTGCATGCCCGCGCTATACGTATCGTGATGCAAGCGACTGATTGTACGCAGCAGCAAGCAGTTGATGCGTTAAAGCAAGCAGAGCAAAGTGCCAAACTAGCTATTTTAATTGTACTAACAGGAAAATCGGCAGTTGATGCTAAAGAGCTTCTATCCAAAGCTGATGGTTTTTTACGTAAAGCGGTGGAGGAATAATGCGCTTTTTAGTTGTTATGATTATCAGTTGTTTATCACTTTTAGGCTGTAAAGAGACTCCACAACAAGTCTCTGAAAACACCTTGCCATTGCAAGTTGGTGCTGCAAATTACGACGCTTATATACCAGCCATTAAAGGTAAACGCGTTGGTTTAGTGGTTAATCAAACTTCAGAGATTAATGGTCAGCATTTAGTTGATTTATTGCTCGATAGAGGAGTTAAGGTAAGTAAAATATTTGCACCTGAGCATGGCTTTCGCGGCGATCATGATGCAGGCGCACATGTAAAAAGTACTGTTGATGCAAAAACAGGCATTGATGTTGTTTCTATTTATGGCAGCAATAAAAAGCCAACTCCTGAAGTACTTGCTGATCTCGATGTCATTATATTTGATATTCAAGATGTTGGTGTGCGCTTTTACACGTACATCAGCTCAATGCACTACATGATGGAAGCGGCAGCTGAGAATGATAAGTCATTTATCGTATTAGACAGACCTAACCCGAATATTGCTTATGTTGATGGGCCTATCCTTGATCCACAATTTCGTTCGTTTGTTGGTATGCATGAAATTCCTGTTTTACATGGTATGACAGTGGCTGAACTGGCTCAAATGATTAAAGGTGAGGGATGGATAAACAATGCAGATAAACTTAATTTAACAGTGGTTCCCGTTGCTAATTATGAGCGCACAATGAGCTATGAGTTACCGGTAAAACCAAGCCCTAACTTACCTAATGCTCAATCGATTCAGTTGTACCCATCACTTTGTTTCTTTGAGGCAACGCCTATTACCATTGGCCGTGGTACGGATTTTCCGTTTCAAGTTGTGGGCTATTCGCCAATAAAACTAGGGGAGTTTAGTTTTACCCCTCGTGCAATTGAAGGCGCATCAATGAACCCTAAATTCAAAGAGATTGAAGTTTTTGGTCAAGATTTACGAGATGCTGATATTCATGGTCTAGATTTAAGTTTATTTATTTCAGCCTATCAAAAGCTAACTGCGAATAATCAAGAATTTTTTGAACGCGCTGGCTTCATGGATAAACTTGCGGGTACTGATAAATTGCGTTTAGCCATTGAAGCAGGTCAAACTGAGCAGCAAATTAAGCAAAGCTGGCAAGCTGACTTAAGTACTTTTAAACGAAAGCGAGCCCCGTATTTGCTTTATCAATAATAGCTAGGTAACTAGAAAATAAGAACGAGGCGCTTGCCTCGTTTTTTTATATCCATAAAAAGCTGTGTTATATTCAGGGGCTTGATTTATAAGGATATACCATGAAGACTTATTTCAGTTTAAGCATTGCTGCTTTCGCTTTACTAGCTGGCTGCTCACAACTCCCCAACACCTCAACAAGTAACTCAACCGATGCGCTTGATCTACGTGATAATAAAAACGCAGCAGAGCAGCTGTGGATACTAAAACATGCAACAAAGCCTATCTATCCCAAAGCTGCTTTAATTGCCAAACAGACGGGCTGTGCGCGCTTTGTTATAACTATTGATAATCAGGGCAATACGATTGATATCCGTTTTGTCGAGAGCTTCCCTGAAGGGCTATTTATCGATGTGTCGCGAGAGTCGCTTAAAAGTTGGCAGTGGCAGGCAAGTACAAGTAACAGCGAGTCGCAAGCGATTATTCGCACTGTGCAGCTCGACTACTTTATGAAAGAAGCGGTTAATATAGATGCAGCAAAAGCATTTTGTACAATTTAAGTCTGTTCTTGAGACATAAAAAAGGGCCGCAATAGCGGCCCCAACAGGATTGATTAACTTAGAACTTGAAGTTAAACGACAGCTGCACACGACGTGGGCTGTAGTAATTACGATACTCACCAAAGGTTTCTGACGATACATATGGGTTATTGTTATAACCTGTTTGACGGTCAAATACGTTGAAGATATCAGCACGGAATTGTAGTTCCATGTCACCTGAGAACTTAAAGTCTTGGGTGTAGTTTAAATCAAGCTGCCAATGGCTAGGGCTACGACGGCTACCTGCAGGTTCGCCATAACGTGCTGTACCACTTGAGTAGCCATAGATTGAACCATCCCATGCTTCCCAAGGTTTACCCGACTGGAATACAAAGTATGCACCGATGTTCGCATCCCATGGCACAGTGTAGTAACCATACACTTTTACTTTATGCGGTTTATCACCTGATAGTGTGCCGTATTTGTAATCCCAAGGGTAACGACCGCGGCCATCACCATAGTTCGATGAACCAATGAAGGTATTCGCATCTGTTGTTGCTGTGGTGTTATCTTGGTCGAAGTTACCGTAGTAATGACTCCAAACATAAGAAGCATTGATGTAACTGTTTTCACCTAAGTATTCAGCTTCGATGCTCGCTTCCCAATATTTAGTCTCACCACCATCTACTTCGGCAATAACATATGATGAACCGCCGATCTCATCACGGATCGCATCAAGGTTATCTACGTATAAGCCTTTATCAGCGATATGTTGTGGCACGCCTTCAGCATCAACGCCAGAGTAGTCAGTTAAGCGCGCATTATTTGGCATATCTTCCCAGAAATGCGACGCTTTACGGTGACGAACATGAGCACGTAATACTAAATCAGAACCCACATATTTAGTGGTGCCAAGAGTAAACTCTTTGATTTGACGAGGCGTTAAATCATCAGCAAATACTTTACCAGATGAACCTTGACGCGGCTCTGCGTAAATTACGTTACCCGCTTCATCAAATTCAACTTCGATTTCGGCACGGGTATTACGGTCCCAAGAGGCTGCACGCGCTAATGAGCTTGCTTCAGGGTTATACATTGAGAAGTTAGCAAATACAGAGTCTTGATCTGCATAATTCCAATTCACACCTAAACGAGGCTGGATCATGTCTGACCAATCTGTTTGGTACATTTTGTACTTTTCGCCAGGTGCTAATTCATAACCAGAGAGGGTACCAGATGCTGATTTAAGACCTTGACCATACCAAGTATCGCGGCTCACAAGCACACCCACATTGTAAGTCCAATCACCTACTTCAATGGTGTCGTTGATTTCGAAGTTCAGCGTTTCCATTTCTGAGTTAATAGCAGAAACCGCATCTCCACCTGCTACTAAGCTCATTTGTTGCACGCGAGCACGGTAAATAACCGGTGCTGAGCTGCCTTCTTCTAAGCTCTCGTCGAGGCCGCCAACATAAGAGATGCTACCCCAACCATTTGAAAGACGAGACAGTACTTCTTTACCTTCTTTCCATTCGCCACCTACATGTAACGTGTGGTAACTATCGCCCCAGCTAAATTCATGCTCTAGATTTAACTCAAAGCTATCACGGTAGAAGTCGATATTATCGTATTGGTAATACGCACCAACACCGCCGCCACCTCGCATTTGTCCATCTTCGGTGTAACCATATTGCGCAATGAGTGGTGCAGCGCCTGCATTATATGCAGCAATTTGCTCTGCTGTGTAGTTATCATCAGCATCTAATAAGCTTGGTACACTGAAGTAACCCATTTCAGCGAGATTGCTGATGTCTAGTTGACCCGTTAACGATGGCACTACAGATAGCTCTGTATCAGGTGTGGTACCAGACTCAAGTTCAAATTTACTGTATTGGAATGAAAGAGTTGTTGCGTCACCTAAAATCCATGAACCATCCAAAGTAAAGATATCTTGATCGGCTTTATCACCTGCAGAAACACTGTCTGTTTCGTAAGCGCCAACAGAGCGACCTTCGATGGTTTTTTCTGAGGTACGCTGTGAAATATTAATTAAAATATCGTCAGTAGGTGCCCAAGTTAACTTACCAAAGTATTCATCTCGGACATTTTTATAGTCTTTTACTTCACCATAGGCTGTATCTTTATTAGTACGTGTTTCTTCAGGGCGATAATAAGAAGTGTAGAAGTATAAAGTGTCTTCAATAAGCGGGCCGCCTAAACTTGCGGTTAACCAACTTTTATCAAGCTCATAGCTTTCTTGACCTGTTGGAGTCGCCACTAAGCTCTTAGGTTGAACTTTGTATTCAACATTACCGTGGAATTCGTCAGTACCTGATTTTGATACGGTGTTAATTGAGAAACCACCTGAGCGGTTAAAGCCAACGGCTTTTGCACCACCGCGATCCATAGTAACGTAGGCAACGTCATGGGTTGATGGCTCTGATGCTAAGTTACCAAACATAGGGAGTGAAACATCAACACCGTCAAAGCCGTACGAGTTATCAACACCCGAACCACCTGCTGATGGACCAAGGGTTGCGTTTTCAGATAGCTCAACACCCGGAACAAGTTTTAATAGGTCACGGTAATCTTGACCAACTGGCACGCTATTGATTGCTTCTTCACCTAATGAGTTAGTGAGTGCAGATTTACCTTCGCGGAATAACTTACTGCCGGTAACCGTGATAACCTCAACGTTTTCGTTAGCACCACCCATAGTGACGTTTAAGCTTGATGTTTGCTCAAGTAAAACGTCGACAGTCATGGTTTGCGTTACACCGTTTTTATCGGTGAAAGTCAGTTCATAAGTACCGGGCTTTAACTGCGGTAAGTCATAACTACCATCTTCACGCGTAACAACGGTACGAGGTTTTGGCATCACGTTACTCTTTGCAGTTACTGTGATCCCAGCCAATGACTGCTGTGTTGCTGGTGATGATACTTTACCTTTAATACCACCGGTTAGATTTGCAAAGGCTGGTGCGCTGGCTAGAGCCGCGGCCATAACAACGCCGGTAAAGGCTGTTTTCTTTGCACGAAGTGCATTGCTTGTCGCTTTGGCTATATAGCTAATTGCGAGTGTGGATGCATGTTGTTTCATTGTTTCCCGTCCTTATATTTATATGCTTTGTTGGACTGCTTACCCAGTTGAGACTTATGAACTTTAATATTATGTTGCCCACATATTAAACAGGTGTTATTTACTATGGTCAAGAATATTTTTTTATTAACGTACCTTTTTTTAGGAATAAAATATATAACCTGTTTTAGGTAAAGTTCAGCAATCGCTCGCTTTAGCGGGGGCTCAATTATCATAAAGTTATTTTTGTAAGAAATTATGACTGTATACTCAGTGGGTTAATCCCAAAGATAAAGAGTAAAAGATGTGATTTATGGTAAGAGGAAAAAGTCTGCTTCAATCATAAAAAAAAGCAGCCTAGGCTGCTTTTTTGTTCTTAAATGTTATTTATTAAGAAATTAGTTATTCTTAAATTCACCGACAACTTCATTAGAATGTTCCAGTAGTTTACGGCCTTGGCGACTTGACTGGGTGAGAGCGATAAACAGAATATCAATAACAAAGTCTTGTGCTGTTCGCGCAAGAATTGACGATAAACGCACAGACTCACCTTCAGCCACTGAGTAAAGTTTTACATCAGCAGAGTCAGCAACAGGGCTACTGCCAAACTTTGTGACTGAGATCACTGAGCTGTCATTCTTTTTCGCTTGTTTAACTACTTCAGCAATTTCGCGGGTCATACCTGACTCACTTATCGCAATCACCAAGTCACCTTTTGAAAAGGTAGCAACGTATGCAAGCTGCGCATGGCCATCTGGCTCGGCTATTGCAGGCATGCCGAGTTTTTGTAATTTATAAGAGAAGTCTTTTGCAACTAATGCTGAGCCACCTAAACCACAGATCAGTATGCGCTTTGCTGACTTTAAAAGCTCTACTGCTTTTTCGACTGCCACGGCCTCGTTGAGATTCTTTGTTTCAGTGAGTACAGCCAGTTTACTACTTAATAATTTTTCTGCGATTTGTTCAAGTGAGTCATTAAGGGTGATTTTACCATGTAGTTTTGGTTCACTTGTTTCGTCATTGAGCGCATCAATCACCGCAAGTTTAAAAGCAGGAAAGCCTTTGTAACCTAATTTTTGTGAAAACTTCACCACACTTGACTGGCTCACTCCAACCACTTTCGCAAGCTCAACGGATGATAAGTTACGAATAGCATTCGCCGAATTTAGTGTGAAATCAGCAAGCTTTGCTTCGCTGCTCGATAAAGACTGGCGTAAAGCTTTAATTTTTACAAAAGTAGACATAGGGCTCACTTTGTTTAATTAACTTAAGTCACATTGCATAGTAATGTACTACACACCTTAAGTTGCGATACGTAATTGCTTTGATACCACGACTTATTTTTTGTTTTACTTGACCTAAGTTTGGAATATTTTTCTTTAATTAGATGGAATAATATAGTTTTATTCCATAATAGATACAAGATTATTTGTTGAGATAGCTGCATTTTTAGAGACTTAGCGATAATGTATGCTGTTTATTCTTTATTTAGTAAATAAAATATTTTACATGTTAAGTGGGTGTTGCTACTGTATTGCTGAGAATCGTCAACGCTTAAATCATCAGGTATGAATCTGTTATGAGTTTTACCCCTTTAAAAAAATTTCTTAAACAGCTGTGTTATCTCAGTAGTGCTGCTTTTTTAGTAAGCTGTGCCAGTCATCAATATACCTTCACACAATCAGCTAATTACAGTCACCGTGTAAAGTTTTTAGTAATGCATTACACCGCCATTGATTACGAAAAGTCGATGCGTGCGTTAGTGGATGAAGGGGGCTTAAGTTCACATTATTTATTACCAGAATCAGGCGATCCAAGTTATCCAAAAGACGATTTAGAAATTATTCAGCTGGTTGATGAAAAAGACAGAGCATGGCACGCCGGCCGCAGCTTTTGGCAAGGCCGAGAAGATTTAAATGATCATTCAATTGGTATTGAAATCGTGAATGTACCAACCTGTCATATACCTGAGCAAAGTCAGCCAGCAATGGAAAACGATGCCAGCAAATTGTGTATTTTTCCAGACTATGATGCCAAACAAATTGAGTTGTTGATTGAGCTTAGCAAAGATATCTTGGCGCGAAACCCAGATATTGGCCCAACTCAAGTTATCGGCCATTCAGATATTGCGCCAAGCCGTAAGAACGACCCGGGCCCGCGTTTTCCTTGGTACCAACTTTATAAAGCGGGTATCGGTGCGTGGTACGACAGCGACACTGTTGATAAATATTGGCAATTATTTAGTGCATCAAAACCCTCTGTTGAGTTAATGCAAAAAGCACTGCGTAGCTACGGCTATGAGGTGATTGCTACGGGACAGCTTGATTCGCAAACTTTAGATGCCTTAAGTGCTTTTCAAATGCACTTTTTGCCTTGGCATGTAAGTGGGAATAGTGATGCCAGAAGTGCCGCTGTGTTGTTTGCTTTATTAGATAAATACTTCCCTAAAAAGCTTGAGCGGTTATTTAAAGAATATCAGCAGCAACAGCAAGCGGTTGAGCCAGAGCCAAAAACACTGGCTAATGCACAAGTGATAGCCCGTATTCCTGCTCTTGATCCAAGCAGTCGCGCGCTTGTTAACGACAGAGGCACCTTTGTCGCCTATAAAGGTCGCGGTGAGATCATCATTGAAAACCAAGACGCAACCAGCGCCGACATTTATATTAATGGTGAAAAAATCAATATAGCTTCGCCTTTAACTGCCGAAAAAATATATCAATACAGTTTGGCTAAACGTACTCACAATGGCATCAACACCTATAAAGTTGAGAATGTATTGCCTGAAGGGGCAAGCTTAACCTTACGCTTTCCTTATCCAACGCTTGATAAAAACAGCAGTCAAAAGCGCTTTAGTGCCGTTGATGAATTAATTACTCAAGAAATTAAAGAGGGCTTTCCGGGCGCGGTACTTGCCGTTGTTAAAGATGGCAAACTGATTAAATTAAGCCATTACGGCGCAGCTAAAAAGTACCACGCTGATGGCAGTGAGCTCAAAAGCCCACAAGCTATGCAAAACAATACCTTGTTTGATATAGCCTCAAACTCAAAAATGTTTGCCACTAACTTTGCGCTAATGAAGCTTGCCAGCGAAGGAAAGCTCGACGTAGAAAAACCGCTGTTTTATTACCTACCAGAATTTAGAGGCAGCGGCCGTGAGCAGCGTTTAGTAAAAGACTTACTTACCCATAGTGCTGGTTATCCTGCCGTGGTTGATTTTCATCGTAAAGACAATAAATTTGGTGAGCGCTTTTTTTCACAAAACAGTCTGCGTACTAAAAACCTGTTATTAACTGGCGTTCCCTTCGTGGCTGGACGTAACGTAAAACACTTATATTCTGATATCGATTATATGTTGTTAGGTGTACTGGTTGAACGCATCAGTGGTATGGCGCTTGATACTTATGTTGAGAGCCAAATTTATCAACCGCTTGGTTTAACACATACGGTTTATAATCCATTGCAAAAAGGCTTTTTAACCTCACAAATTGCGGCCACAGAGATTAATGGTAACACCCGAGGTGGACGCATTGAATTTGAAAATGTTCGAACCGATGTTCTGCAAGGTGAAGTACATGATGAAAAAGCCTTTTATGCCTTAGGTGGCGTAGCGGGGCATGCAGGGCTTTTTAGTACTGCTGGTGATTTGTCAGTGCTTATGCAGGTATTACTCAATGGCGGTGGTTATGACAATAAGCAAATTTTTACGCCACAAGTACTTGAGCAATTCACAAACTCTCAAGCAAGTGATGAAACCTATGGGTTAGGGTGGCGACGAGCGGGGCATCAAGCGCGAACTTGGCATTTTGGTCCTTACGCCAGCCCGCGTGCTTTTGGTCATACTGGTTGGACTGGCACTGTGACCGTCATTGACCCCGAGTACGACCTTGCTATTGTGCTATTAACTAATGCGCGTCATACACCTATTGAAGGTTCGCAAGAAAATTACGAGTTTGTCGGTAAACGTTTCGAAACGGGTAAGTATGGCTCTATTATCTCACTGATTTATGAGAGTATATTAAATCACTAGTCGAATTAAGTTGAGTTTAATGGTAAAGCCATTAAGCTTAGCGAGTTTTCGCATAATAAAAATAAAATGCTGTTCTTAATTTAAAAGGGTTTTTATGTCTTGGTATTCAATTTTACCACCCTTGATTGCTATCTTAATTGTGTTTTGGCGCAAAGAAGTGATCATGGCGTTATTGGTCGCGGTTGCGTCGTCTGAGTTTTTACTTGCTATCAATGGTGAAGGTAATAGCTTATTTTACACTTTCATTAATACCATTGAGCGTGTTGTTGAAGTCGCCAGTTCCCCTGGTAATAGCCGTATCCTTATTTTTAGTATCTTAATAGGTGCATTACTTGCCTACATTCGTGAATCTGGCGGTGTCGCTGCTACCGTTAATTTACTGATGAACAAAGGGGTTGCCAAAAGTAAGCGCCAAGTTGGTTATTTAACCATGTTCTCAGGTATTGCAGTATTTATTGAATCTAACTTAAGTGTATTAACCTCGGGTATTTTATCGCGTGGTTTATTCGATAAATTTAAAATGAGCCGAGCACGCCTTGCTTATATTATCGATAGTACCAGCGCACCTGTGTGTATCTTAATCTTGTTAAATGGCTGGGGTGCATACGTGCTTGGTCTACTTGGCAACTACGAAATGGAAGAGTCTGCGGTATCAGTACTTTGGGGCAGTATAGGTTATAACTTTTACGCCATTATCACTTTACTTATCGTGTTCTATACCATTACTTTTGATAAGGTACATGGGCCATTAAAGCAAGCTGAAGATAATTTTGAACAACAAGAAACCGAGCTGGCTGAAGAAGTAAAAGGCTCTAAAGCGCGTTATATGCTTGTGCCACTTATTACCTTAATAGCTAGCATGGTTGGCTTTATGTTCTGGACTGGCGATGGCGATATTGCCAGTGGCAGTGGTTCTAAATCAGTGCTGTATGCAACTATTTTAGCTTGTGTTGTGGCTTACTTTTTAATGATTAGCTCTCGCGACTTTACTCATCATAAGCTTGTTGATATTGGCTTTAAAGGTATGGGTGAGTTGCTACCACTGGTAGCAATTGTATTGCTGTCACTTACCTTAGGGGCAAGCTTAAAAGACCTAGGTACGGGTGTGTTTGTAGCTGGTCTTGTGGGTGATTTCTTACCTATTTACTTGGTTGTGCCAGTGCTATTTTTAACCGGTGCGGTAATTTCATTTACCACTGGTACCTCATGGGGCACATTCGCGATTCTTATTCCAATTGGTGTACCGCTCATTCAAGCTTTAGGTTTACCACCTTCATTAGTAATTGCTGCTATTTTAGGCGGTGGCGTGTTTGGCGATCACTGCTCGCCAATCTCAGATACCAGTGCGGTATCGGCTATTGCATCAGGGTGTGATTTATTAACTCACGTAAAAACCCAAATGCCATACGCCTTATTTGGCGGCGCGTTAACCTTTATCGCTTACCTAGTGACGAGTATTATTGTTTTATAAGTAATAGCTGTAAGCTTTAAGCTATAAGCAAAAAACCACAGAAGTCTGTGGTTTTTTATTGCTTGAAACATAGGTCGTTATTTATTGCGACACATTTAATTCTTAAACAGTTACGGACCAAAGTCCGACCTACAAGAGTGTGGACAGAAACCATCGCGCGAAATAAATTTCACGCCTACGGTACTCCTTTACTCTTTTTCCTTGTAACTCGCTAACTTGTTGGGTTTCGCTTCGCTCTACCCAATCTACGATTTAGGTACAACTTTATAAATCCCTACACCATCAACACCAAGGTATAGATCACCATTAGGGTGGGTGGCGAGGCTACGTACACGACCTACACCTTCAAATACTTTGCTGTGGCCTGTTACTTTGTCACCATCTAGCTTCACTAACACAAGGTGGCCAAACTTCATCGAGCCTACGGCAATTTGACCTTGCCACTGTGGGTATTTATCGCTGGTGATAAACTCCATTCCAGAAGGGGCGATTGATGGCACCCAATACCAATCAGGTTGTTCCATTCCTTCGCGGCTGGTTTCGTCGGTAATTTTTGTACCAATGTAGTTGATCCCATAGGTGATCTCAGGCCAACCATAATTCGCGCCTGCTTTAACTATGTTGATTTCATCACCGCCACGAGGGCCGTGTTCATGGCTCCATATAACTCCCGTTTCAGGATGCATCGCCATACCTTGTGGGTTACGGTGTCCATACGAATAGATGCTTTTGTGAGTTGTATTATGGTTATAAAACGGGTTTGATTTAGGGATAGAACCATCGCTATTGATACGGTGAATTTTGCCTGCATCGTAGTCTAGGCTTTGTGGGTGAACGTCTCTTTTGCCACGGTCGCCAATAGAGAAATACAAGTAACCTTCTTTGTCGAACTCAATACGCGAACCATAGTGTTTCGTTGTTTTAATATTTGGCTCGCCATCAAATAATAATTGCTGATCGACAAGAGTCATATCTTTAAAGCGAGCGCGCATAATTGAGGTATTGTAACCCTCACCATCACCTTCATAGCCCGAGTAGGAAAAGTAAATCCAGCCATTGTCGGCAAAGTTCGGATCAAGCTCTATATCTAATAAGCCCCCTTGACCTTCATCATGTACTTTAGGTGTGCCTTTAACTGTTTGCTCAACGAGTTTACCATCACGAATTAACCTAAGCTCACCACGTCTGTCGGTAACGAGTAAATCTCGCTCGTTAAGCCAAGCCATACCCCAAGGAATTTGAATCCCTTCGCTTACTAATTCTAGTTTGTAGTTATTCGCACTGGCATCCAGTGGAATTTTTTGCTCTGGCTGAGCACAAGCTTGCAAGCTAGATAAGCTAATTGAGGCAATGATTAAATTGTTAAACAAAGACCTTTTCATGGTAACTCCATAATATTTAAACACGATGTTATTAGCCTAGCTGGTTCAGCATTAAATTGTTATTAACATTAGAACAATGTGCGATTATTGGTAGGAAAAGCGAGGTAAGGAGCGGGGGAGTAGTCAGCCGTCTGATTTGACCCCGATAAAGTAAACTCGGGGTTTAATTAACTTGTTTGTTTTCACTCCGTTCTACCGAACGTCATGTAGGTCGTCATTTATGGCGACAAATTATCTTTTCATTAACGGGCTTAAGCCCGACCTACAAGAGTTGGATTGAGGCCATCGCGCGAAATAAATTTCATGCCTACGGTACTCCTTTACTCTTTCCCCTTGCTAACTGGCGAACTCGTTTTATTAAGATGCACACTTTTTCGTTTCGTGGGTTAGCTGTTTGAGTGCGATGATTTGGCCTTGCTTGTTTTGGTCAAGTGCCAGTAGGTCACCTTGGTGAATATGGGTATCTAGGGTGCCGTGCTTTTGTAATTCTTCAAGTAGCGATTGTTTAATTTGTACGAGTACATTTTGCTCGCAGTCGGCGATATACCAGTCGTTATCAACACTGACTAGACGGCCGGTGAAGCTGGTGCGGGCTTGGTGATTGGCTAATGCTTGTTGGTAGTTAGTATCTAGCATTTGCTTTTGCTGCTTTAGATTGCTTACATAACTGCCTTTAGAGTCGAGCTCGTGAACTTCTACCCATTGATAATCAGAAAGATCAACAGCATAAATGTTTGTTAGTTCTCGATAATTATATTCAAGCATAACAAAGCCAAATAATGCTAGGGCAACAAATAAACTGGCCATTTGTATTTTCAAAAAACGTTGTTTTTTAGGCCGTGTTACTTGTGGCGTTTGCATTTGTGCAAGTTGTTCGGTGCTAAAGCTGTGCTGTGTTTTACGCTTTTGAAAATGTGCTTGTAAATCAGCATCGAGTTGCTCGTCGTTACGCTTCATGATGGCCTCCTAGTTGTTGTTTCAGGTTTTGACGGGCATATCGCAGCCGAGTTTTAATGGTCTCTGGGTTACTTTGTGTAATAGCAACAATATCTTCGAGACTAAAGCCTTCTTGCTGTAGGGTCAGTGCTTCTCGCTGTACAAAGCTAAGAGCCATGAGTGCTTTATCAAAGGCTTCATAGTCGTAGTGATATTCTGCATCCTTTGGTTCAGAAAAAACTTGGTTGTCTTCTAATTCAACGAACTTTTGCTGCTTACGAAACTCATCAATCAACAAATTACGTGCTAAACGAAATAGCCACGCTTTTGGATTGTTCTGTTCATTGTAAAAGTCGCGTTTATCAATAACTTTTAACCAAGTTTGCTGGCATATATCGAGAGCAAGATCTTTATCACTTTGGGTGACTAGATAGTGATAAAGATCGTTCCCGTACTGAGCAACGAGTTGGTTAAGATAACGGTTGTCGCCTGTTTTGGCATACTGCGCCAAACAATCAGTGTTTGGCTTGTCAAATAACCATGTCTTGATGCTCATTAGCATAGGCCGTTATCCATCTATTTTAAAATCAAGTTGAACGCTTTGGTTTGTTTGTAATTGTGCCACACCTTCAACAACTTTAGGGCGATATTTCCAACGTTTAATAGCGCGAATTGCTTCGCGGTCAAATACCCGTTTAGGCTCTGCATCAATGATAACTGGGTCGATAACTTCGCCAGTCGGTGAAATGCTAAAGCTAATTTGCACCCAGCCTTCAATCCCCTCGCGGGCTGCAACCGGTGGGTATTTAGGATTTATGCGTACAATTGGCGTTGCATCTCCCGTTGGTTGGTTAATGCTTTTGCTAAGCGTGTCGCCAATGTTATCGAATGTCATCGTTGGTGTTAAATCTGCTACCACAACCGTATCTGGATTATCACTCGTTGGGCGTGGCGGCGTTTTTGGTGGCATTTTAGCAACTGGTGGTGGCGGCAGTGTTTGCTTTACTTGCACTTTTGAATCTTCTGGTACTTCATAAATTTCAACCGTAATATCTGGGCCTGTTTTTACATCGGCTCTTTGCTCCGCAGAAATTAAGTACTGCATAAATGCAAATGCTGCAAAGGTCATTACACCGCCACCAATAATTGCTGCGGTTGTCTTTAAAGCTGTATTGCTGTTATTCAAGCTTGCTGAGTTTAGTGGTAAAGTATGCATAGCCGTTCCTCTTTGGATAATTGCTTTCATAGCTAAAACGGCTGGCAAATAAAAAAGGGGTGAAATTTTTTTCACTTTTTATTTTTCACAAGTTTTTTAGGTTGTTATGAAACTTATTCAAATAGATAAAGCCCGTTACCGTAAACATTTAAACCAAGTAATTATTGCTTGTGTAATTGCTTTAGCCGTTGGCAGTTTAGCCATTTCACAAACGTTAATAGCGTTATTTCCTGACCCAAGCGGTAGCCATTTTCATTGGAACCTATTAGGTGTTGTTGTGTGTAGTTTGCTGGTGGGCTTTGTGCTTAATAAATACCGCAACCATGATTACATGACTGAAATTGTCTATGTGTGGGAGCTTAAAAAAGCGCTAAATAAAATTACTCGAAAAATGCCAAAGTTAAAAGCTGCAGGGCGCGAGGGCAATGCAGATGCTTTATTAGCAATTCATTACAGCTATGCCGGTTCGCGTTTGTTATGGCAGCTTGATGACAACACCATTACCATGGATGAGTTGGCAATTAAGCAGGCAGAGCTTGATAGTGTGGCAGAAAAATACAATCTGTCACTTGATGCAGAACGTTATGATGAGTCAATCTTAAAGCAATTTTAAGGACGAATAATGAAAAAGGTTTTGATTGTTTGCTTGGGCAATATTTGCCGCTCACCTACTGCTGAAGCGGTACTTCGTAGTCGTGCCAAGGCGCTGGGTGTCAATGTTAAAGTTGATTCTGCTGGCACCATTGGTTACCACCAAGGTAATCCACCTGATTCACGTTCAAAAGCAGCAGCCGAAAAGCGCGGTTATAGTTTTAAAGGCATCTATTCACGACCTGTGACTCAAGCTGATTTTTATGAGTTTGATTTAATCCTTGCGGCCGACAAGCAAAATCTTGCTGATTTACAAGCCCAGTGTCCAGAGCACTTACAATATAAGTTGTCGCTGTTTTTAAGTCATGGTGATGCAGGGCAGAGCGAAATCCCTGATCCCTATTATGGTGGCGATCAAGGCTTCGAAAAGGTTCTCGATTTAATTGAGGATGCAGCAGATAACTTGTTAAGCAGGTTATAAAAAGGGTCGCATTGCGACCCTGTTATTTATTAGTTGATTTTAAAATCTAATTGCACCCGAGAAGTCGCAGCAATAGCTTGACCGTTTTCAAACTTAGGCGCATAACGCCATTTTTTCATTGCTTTAACCGCTTCTCTTTCAAACGCAGTACCACCTTCAGAATCAACCACAGTTATGTTGTCTACAAAGCCCGACGGGGTTACTTCAAATTCCATCACGACACTGCCATCTTCCATACGTTGAGCTTTTGACATTGGGTATTTAGGTGGCACACGGTATAACGGCTCTTGTTCTTGGCTTTCTTTCCAAGGCACCATTTTCGCAATCGCTATACAATGTTTGGTTGCTTCGTCACTTTTACCTGTTTTTTCGTATAAGTGAACCAGCTTGGAATGGGCATCGAGTTCCGTTTTGTGATCAAAGTCTAGCTCTTTATCAAACACGCTTACTACATGATTTAAACGTTCAATGGCTGTGCTGTATTTACGTTGGCTTTCTGCAAATGCGGCAACTAAGAAGTCAGCGCTAATACGATCGACAGCGTTATCAGGTAAGTTTTCTTGGTAGTATTTATCGGCTTCTTCAAGATACTCCTTTGCTGTGTAATAGCGTTCACTATTAATTTTATAAGCAAGGATACGTGCCGCAGTCAATTTTGTGTCAGCAACAAGTTTGGCTGAATTTTGCTTTTCAGCTATGGCAATAGCGTCATCTAAATACGTATCAGCACGCTTAGCTGAAGGGGTGGATTCTGCCATGCCGATTAATGAGTCATACACTTGCACACTTAGCTTGCCGTGTTTTTTTTCGAGTATTTCGTAGGCTGTACGATATAACTCAAAGCGCTGATCTTGTTCGCTTTTAGCGAGGCTGTTTGCATAGTTAATGGCAAGGTTTGCGGTGTTGTCGGCGCTTTCGCCATAAACCTCTTTACCTAACTCAAATGCTTTTTTCGCAAGTTCGCTGCTGTCTTGTTGGTTTTCTACAGCGGCGACATAAGCGCGATAGGTGTCGTTAAATTCTTGTGCGGTCGTTTCATTGGCAATGCCTTGCTGACTAAATAGTAATGCAATGCATAAGGCAAGTGAGCTCTTTTTCATAATAATCCTTATTATCTCTGCCCAGTTTTTGGATGATAACTGATACAAGTTAATGATAATGGTTATCATAACTAGGTACAAGGTATCAAATCGCTTTAGATGCATCAATGCTTGCTTTGTGTTTATGTTTTTAGATTATTTGTTGCAGTAAAAACCCCGGCTTTCATAGCGCAAAGCTCGTATCTTCAAGTGGTTTGAGTGTATAATACTTGAATTGCTGGTAACTGCCTCAATATTAGTTATCACTCGTCGTATGTTGCATTCTTACAACCTTCAAGCTGTTGTAATCACATTTGCAGTATCGCATTTATTTTTTAATTTTGGATTTGTCGTGGCGCAAGTAAGAGCAAGAGTCCAGCTAAATGTTGGCAAAAACAGTGATATTCCTGCAGAAATCGTATCTTTTAGTGGTTTAAAAGATGGTCAAGAGCATGTGGCATTAGTATTTAATCAAGCCGACTCTGAGCAAGATGTGCCATTAATTCGCATGCATTCAGAGTGTTTAACTGGCGATGTATTTCACTCGTCACGTTGCGATTGTGGTGAACAATTAAATGAGTGTATCGAAATGATGCATCAGCAAGGCGGCATTTTACTGTACTTACGCCAAGAGGGCCGTGGCATTGGTTTATACAATAAGATTGATGCTTACGTATTGCAGTCACAAGGCATGAATACTTACGAGGCGAATAACCACTTGGGTTTTGCTGATGATTTACGTGACTTTTCAGATGCGGTTTTAATGTTAGAGGCTCTTGGGCAAAAGCACGTTAAGTTAATGACCAATAACCCAAATAAACTTAAAGCACTGCGTGATGCAGGCATTGAGGTTGACTCTGTTGTGGGCACGCACGCTCATATTAAAGCAGGTGTAGTAGGCAATCGTGCTTACCTCGAAACGAAAATCAAACATGGTTCGCACATGCTTGATATTAAAAAAATTAAAAAGCCTGAATAAATTTCACAACAGGTGACTATAAACAAGTAGCGCACCCAGTTATACTCGGTGCGTTTTGTCGTTATTGAATGAGAAATTATGTCAATCGAAGTTCGTGTTTTTAAAGCTGGTGCAGGCGTAAAGTGGTTTAAAGCAGGCTGGGAAATCTTTAAGCTGCAACCGTTTACTTTTATCTTAATGCATCTGCTAATAGTGGTAATTAGCTTTTTGGCGCTAGTACTGCCTCTATTGCAAGTTGTTGGTGCGTTTGTGACGCCGTTTTTAATGGCGGGGTTTTATCAAGCTGTGCTCACAAAACAACAAGGTGGGACTATCAGCCAAGCTGATATTTTTAAGCCATTTAGCAACAAAGGAAACCGTATTGGTTTAGTGCGAGTCGCGGTGTATCAGATGGCGGCAGGTATTTTATTGGCATTACTGTCTAATTTTATCTTTGCAGATGCTTACGCGGTTATCTCGAGTCAGACTTTTGACCCTCAAAATCAAGCTCATTTGGCTGATTTATTAGCGACCATTTCTATGGGGCAAGTTGCGGTATTTTTATTGGCTATCTGTGTGTATTTAACGGCTTTTGCCTACGCAGTACCTTTGGTCTACTTTCAAAAGCAAAGCAACATGTTTGCGGTGTTAAAAAACTCTTTTATGGTATTTTATAAAAATATGGCACCACTGAGTGTGTATGGCCTTATTTGTGCCGTGTTAATGGTGATCTGTATTCCTTTATCGTTTATTCCTCTATTGGTTTTAATGCCAATTTGTTACATTAGTTTCTTCATGTCATTTCAGGCTATTTTTATGCCGGTTGTACCAAAAAGTGATGACCAAGCTAATGCGCCTGAATCACCGTCGCAATCAGGACGTTTTGACGCGTAATGGATGATAAAGAACAAAAGTTAAAGAATTACGTACTTTGGTTACTATCTCGACAAGATTATTCGCGTCGGGATCTAACCCGAAAGTTACAGCAAAAAGAGGCGACGCCAGAGTTCACAGAGCGTTTGTTAGATTGGTGTGAGTCACACAACTTTATTAACGAGCAGCGCTATTGTGAAGGGTTTGTACGCCGCCATTTAGCAAAGTATCATGGTGCAAAACGCATTCAGAGCGAAGCGATGGCAAAAGGGATAGACCGAGCATTATTAGATAAGACGCTCGAAGAGTTCGAAATCGATTGGTTTGAACTCGCACAGGACGCATATTTAAAGAAGTTTTCAAATTCAGGTAAAGAACTCGACCAGAAAGAAAAAGCGAAACGTGTTCGCTACTTGATGTATCGAGGCTTTAATTACGAACAAATTGATTTTGCAATGCAAGCACAGCAATAAACGGGTGAGATTTTCACATGCAGCATATGACTACCGCACAGATCAGGCAACAGTTCTTAGACTTTTTTGCCTCTAAACAACACCAAATTGTTCCTTCAAGCTCGCTGATCCCGGGTAACGATGCCACGTTATTATTCAATAATGCCGGTATGGTGCAATTTAAAGATGTATTTTTAGGTGCGGAAAGCCGCCCTTATTCACGTGCAACCAGCTCACAACGTTGTGTGCGTGCCGGTGGTAAACATAACGACCTTGAAAACGTAGGTTACACTGCACGTCACCATACATTCTTTGAAATGTTAGGTAACTTCAGCTTTGGTGATTATTTCAAGCAAGACGCAATTAAGTTTGCTTGGGAATTTTTAACTGAAGTTGTAAAACTTCCGCAAGAAAAGCTACTCGTTACCATTTATCACGATGACGAAGATGCTTTCAACATTTGGCATAAAGAAGTAGGCCTGAGTGAAGACCGCATTATTCGCATTGCAACTAGCGATAACTTCTGGTCAATGGGCGATACGGGTCCGTGTGGTCCATGTTCTGAAATATTTTACGATCACGGTGAGCACATTTGGGGTGGTCCTCCGGGTTCACCAGAAGAAGACGGTGACCGTTTCATTGAGATCTGGAACCTAGTATTCATGCAGTTTAACCGCCATGCCGACGGTACAATGGAGCCGCTTCCTAAGCAGTCTGTTGATACAGGTATGGGTCTTGAGCGTATCTCTGCAATTTTACAAGGCGTGCACTCAAACTACGAAATCGATTTATTCCAAGCACTCATTGCAGCTGCGGCTAAAGTAACGAATGCACAAGACTTAGATGATAAATCGTTACGCGTTGTGGCTGACCACATTCGTTCATGTGCATTCTTAGTATCTGACGGCGTTATGCCATCTAATGAAGGCCGTGGTTATGTACTACGTCGTATTATTCGTCGTGCGGTTCGTCACGGTAACAAGTTAGGCGCGAAAGGCGCATTCTTCTATAAGCTAGTTGCTGCGTTAATTGAGCAAATGGGTCAAGCGTACCCAGAGCTTGCTAAGCAACAAGAAATTATCGAAAAAGTACTACGTATTGAAGAAGAGCAGTTTGGTAAAACACTTGAGCGTGGTCTGGCAATTCTTGAAGAAAGCCTAGCAGACATCAAAGGTGATGTGATCCCGGGTGATTTAGTATTCAAGCTTTACGACACTTATGGTTTCCCTGCTGATTTAACGGCAGACGTGGCGCGTGAGCGTTTTATGACCATTGATGAGCACGGTTTCCAAGAGTGCATGGCAGTGCAACGTAAGCAAGCACAGCAAGCTGGTAAGTTTGGTGCTGATTACAACCAACAACTTAAGTCTGAAAAACACACAGACTTTAAAGGTTACGATGCAGAGCATTACACAGGTACTGTGGTTGAGCTTTTCCATGAAGGTCAATCTGTTTCTGTACTTGAAGATGGTCAAGAAGGTATCGCAATCCTTGACCGCACACCGTTCTATGCTGAATCAGGTGGTCAGGTTGGTGATACTGGTGTGTTAAAAGTTGCTGGCGGTGAGTTTGTCGTTACTAACACCACTAAGCTTGGTAATGCATTTGCGCACCATGGTCGTGTGCAAGGTCGCATTGGTACAAACGATAAAGCAGAGGCAACCATTGATGCAGCACGTCGCGATAGCATCAAGAAAAATCACACTGCAACACACATTTTACATGAAACGTTACGTCAAATTTTAGGTGAGCACGTAAATCAAAAAGGTTCACTTGTTGACCCAGAGCGTTTACGTTTTGACTTCTCACACTTTGAAGCAGTTACAAAAGACGAATTACGTCAAATCGAGCGCGCAGTAAACGATGAAATCCGTCGTAACTTTGCGCTTGAAACTGAGCTAATGGCTATCGAAGATGCAAAAGCAAAAGGTGCAATGGCATTATTCGGTGAAAAATACGACGACGAAGTTCGCGTAGTAACCATTGGTGATTACTCAATCGAGTTATGTGGTGGTACTCACGTTAAGCGTGCAGGTGATATCGGTTTATTTAAAATCGTATCAGAAAGCGGTATCGCTGCCGGTATCCGCCGTATTGAAGCGGTAACAGGTGCTGAAGCGGTTGCTTATGTAAGTGAGCAAGAGCAACAACTAAACGATGTTGCAGCACTAGTTAAAGGTGATAGCAGCACAGTACTTGAAAAAGTAACGGCGTTACTTGAGAAATCAAAAGGCCTTGAGAAGCAAATTGCACAGCTTAACGACAAGCTAGCAAGTGCGGCTGGTGCATCGTTAATTGACTCTGTTGTTGAAGTGAACGGTATTAAACTACTGGTTGCTGATGTTGCAGGTACTGAGTCTAAAGCACTACGTGGCATGGTTGATGACCTGAAAACGAAGATTGGTTCAGGTGTTATCGCCCTTGGTGTAGCTAATGGCGATAAAGTAAGCCTAATTGCAGGTGTAACTAAAGACCTAACAGGTAAAGTGAAAGCCGGTGAGCTTGTAAACCACATGGCTGCACAAGTAGGCGGTAAGGGCGGTGGTCGTCCTGATATGGCACAAGCTGGTGGTACTCAGCCAGAGAACCTAGCTACAGCCTTAGAAAGTGTAACTGGTTGGTTATCTGAGCGTTCTTAACTACTAGTGGCACTTATCGTCCAAAAATTCGGTGGCACCTCAGTTGGCTCAATCGAGCGAATTGAGGCCGTCGCCGACCTTGTTGTAAAAACCAAGCAGCAAGGCCATCAAGTTGTGGTGGTGCTCTCGGCTATGTCGGGAGAAACTAACCGTCTTATTCAACTCGCTAAACAAATCGATTCTCGACCAAGCGCCCGTGAGCTTGATGTACTGCTTACCACAGGTGAGCAAGTGTCTGTTTCTTTACTGGCAATGGCTATCATTAAACGTGGCCACTCAGCGGTAAGTTTGCTGGCTGATCAGGTCAACATTCGCACCGACAATATGTTTGGTAAAGCGCGTATTGAAGAGGTTGCAGCGACTCGTTTAAAGCATGAGCTTGAGCACAACCGTATTGCTATAATCGCAGGCTTTCAGGGCCGAGATATTGAAGGTAATATCACCACACTTGGCCGAGGTGGTACTGATACTTCAGCAGTTGAGATTGCGGGAGCGATTAATGCTGACGAATGTCAGATCTATACCGATGTTGATGGCGTATATACAACTGATCCGCGTATTGAACCAAATGCTCGTCGAATGAGCCATGTTACTTTCGAAGAAATGCTCGAAATGGCGAGTTTAGGTGCTAAGGTATTGCATATTCGTAGTGTAGAAGCGGCAGGAAAATACAATATACCGCTCAGAGTACTATCGAGTTTTAACCCAGATCAAGGGACCTTGATCAGTTTTGAGGAACCGGAAGTGCAAGCAAATATTGTGTCAGGTATTGCTTTCAATCGTGATGAAAGTTTGATTTATATCAATCAAATGCAATATGGGATTGAAAACCTGGCTAAAATTACGAAACTTTTTGCAGAGTTTGGTATCGAAATTGATATGATTAATCAAGTTAATCATAACTTTGAAAAAATAGACTATGCTTTTACTGTGCACACCAATGATTATGAACAAGCATTGGAAGTTTTAACCTTAAATCAGGCTGCGCTTGGCGCAGATTCTATTAAAGGAATAAGCAATGTTGCTAAGGTGTCAGCAGTAGGAGTGGGGATGAAGTCACACTCTGGAGTAGCAAGTTTATTTTTTAATGCGCTTGCCGAAGAAAACATCAAAGTCATTTTGGTGTCGACATCTGAAATTAAGATTTCAGTTCTAATAGACGAAAAATATTTAGAGCTGGCAGTACGTGCGCTGCACAAAGTTTTTTTTAACTGAAAATGAATAAGATTTAGAGTTTTTACTTACTTTTAAGTCTAGATTTCATTAGAATGTTTTTGACGCGGAATCTTTTAATTTTTTGGAATATGGGAGCAAGAGAATGCTAATACTAACTCGTAGAGTAGGTGAAACCCTTATGATCGGTGACGAAGTTACAGTTACTGTTCTTGGTGTTAAAGGAAATCAAGTTCGCATTGGTGTTAATGCGCCTAAAGATGTATCAGTACATCGTGAAGAAATCTACATGCGCATCCAAGCAGAGAAATCTAACCCAAATCCGGGCAACGTTTAATCAGCGAAAGATATTTTAAGAGCCACTCATTGAGTGGCTCTTTTATTTAGTTCTGCAACAATCTCTTCATTTAGCGCTTTTTTAGACAGGTATTGCATACCTCGACTAGCTTTCAAAATATAGCCTCGCTCAGTCTCAATTATGTCTGTGATTTGTTGCCATGTTAGTTGATAGTGTTTATAGGGGTTTTCGGCTTTAACACCTTCATCATCAAACACGATAGTTACTTCACTACCTGAAGCACGACTCATCATTTGTCTGGCCACCCACCATGGACGTTTATAATAAAACGATAAGCACTCCACTACGGCAAGCATTATCATAAAACTACCTAAATAATGGTTTTCTAACTGGTAAAAGGCTAGTAGGCCTAATGTTATGAGCAATGCTAACAGAGGATATTTAGGTTTAGCCTGAGATGAGTAGGGTAAAGACTCATCAAAGCACTCGTAGTAATACGGTTTATCTAATGTGTAAGTTGTAGTTAATGTCATTCGTGGGCTCACTTAATTTGCTGATAGCAGTTTAACATTGATAAAAAAAATCTGCCGCAGTTGGTTTTCATTTAGTTGTCATTGTGAGAGCTTAAGGTATGTGTATTTTAAAGGTGTAAGCTATATGTTTGTTAGTTCAATGTCGTTAGCACTTGCAATGACTACAAATACTTTTTTGGTTATGGGCGATATGCCATACACCCCGATAGATGAAATTAATCTCGCAGAAGGCGGAAAAATTGCCAAGGCAATCGCAGCGACACCTCATGAATTTTTGATGCACTTGGGCGATATGAAATCGGGAGCACTAGCTTGTACGAATAAGCTTCTGCAAAGCAATAAGTCGTTATTAACATCGCTGACTACACAGCCTTTCATTTACACCCCAGGTGATAATGAATGGACCGATTGCGACCGAGAAAAACTATCGGTGCGTTTTGATGAGCTTGAACGGCTAAGTTTTATCAAACGCTTAATGTTCGACGATGCCTATACACAAAAAGCAAAGCGGCTACAGGGTTATGCGACACAAGCTGAGATGCCAGAAAATGCCCGATGGCAATTTAATGGCATTGAGTTTCGTACCTTGCATATCCCGGGCACCTTTAATGGTCGCTCGCAAATCTTAAAAAGTGATAAAAACGCAGCACTGGATGCCGCCGATATGCGTGATAAATACAATCTCGTTTGGCTAAAGCAAGCACATGTTCATCAGGATGCTAAGGCCTATGTGTTTGGCTTTCAGGCAGATATTTACCACCCAACCAGTAAATCCGCTTGCAGTGAGTCACAGCGCGCCGATTGTGATGCTTTTAAAGTATACCGAGATGCCATCAGCGATTTTGCAAAGCATACCAATAAGCCAGTGCTCGTGATGCATGGTGATACAGGGCCATACTGTACACAACAGTTAGCGAGTAACTTAACGCGCTTAAATGTCCCCGGTGATTTTGCCGTAAGTGACGTCGCAAAAGTGAGTTTTATCGACGGTCAGTGGCATATAGCGAGTGTAACGACAAACGTGCTCCTCACTAAGGAATGTGAGTGATAACGTTGGGTAGAACGGAGACGCACTCAGAGCCATCAGCTTTCAGCCGTCAGCTATCAGATTAAAACCCAACAAGTTAGCGAGTTTGAGGCTCACGTAGGCGTGGAATTTATTTCGCGCGATGTTTCTTAAATCTACGTGTAAGTCGTAGGTCGGGCTTCAGCCCGTCACTATATCAGTGATTAAGCATGTGTCGCCATAAATGACGACCTACGTGACGTAGGTTAGAGCGGAGTGAAACCCACAAGTTAGCGAGTTTCTATGGGAAAGAGTAAAGTTGCTAACTTGAGGCTCGCGTAGGCGTGAAATTTATTTCGCGCGATTTTCTCAATTAATGCAGCTTTAAGTCGGGCTTTAGCCCGTTATGTATGAGTGATAAAACATGTGTCGCCATAAATGACGACCTACGTGACGTAGGTTAGAGCGGAGTGAAACCCACAAGTTAGCGAGTTTCTATGGAAAAGAGTAAAGTTGCTAACTTGAGGCTCGCGTAGGCGTGAAATTTATTTCGCGCGATTTTCTCAATTAATGCGGCTGTAAGTCGGGCTTTAGCCCGTTATGTATGAGTGATAAAACATGTGTCGCCATAAATGACGACCAATATGACATAGGTTAGAACGGAGTGAAACCCAACAAGTTAGCGAGTTTCTTGACACAAGCAGTAGGCAACCTAAAGTTGCTAACTTGCATACACAAAAAAGCGGCACTAGGCCGCTTTTTTCGTAAGGTGTGATATTAGCAGTTAGTTTCTTCTGCTTTAACACCTTCTTTAACTTCTTCACATGCATCTTCAACTGCATTTTGTGTATCAGTGATTGCTTCATCTATACGCTCACCGGCTTCCTCTGCTGAGTTGTCTTCACAACCCATAATGAATAAACCTGAAAATAGGGCGATAGTAGCGGCTTTTAAAGTTGAATTTTTCATAACTAAATTCCTTGTAAATTAAATATTAGGGTTAATTAAATTTTAACTTGCTTTACTTAGGTACGTTGCCTCTAAGAGCACCTGACACTAACGAAATAACAAGCAATACTAAAAAAATGAAAAAGATAATCTTAGCAATGCCTGCTGCGGCTCCAGCAATACCGCCAAAACCTAACACTGCAGCGATTAATGCAATAACTAAAAAAGTAATGGTCCAGCGTAACATAGTGGTCTCCTTGCCTAGTTAATTTTTCAAATGGTCGAGTTGAATAAAGCGAGTTTTATGCCAATCATTATTATCTTTATATTTCAGTTGTTTAGCGGTTTTTGTGGGCGGGGCATGGTTATTCTTTTGGTAACTTTTACGATCAAGCGTGTAACTTATTCATAGTGATATTTTTTCATATTAATTAAATTCATTTTATATTTAGTTTTGTCTTTATTGGTAAGACCAATTTCACACTTTGTCATGAGTTGTTACTGTAACACCTTGTTAAGCAGGGTTTTTGAACAGAACTTGCTTTTCGTCGGTTTGTTTTAATATAACTGATGGCTATATTCATTATTTTTATCATCTATAACGTAAGGTTAATTGCTGAAATAGTATGGTGTTAATTAGTTGTGCTCTATGTTATTTTGAGTTTAATTGGTTTTACCAATTTACAACAGGCTATACAAATTATTTTTGTTTGTTATTATTGCTGAATAAATATTTAACAAAAATGATTTTTTATTTTTAATCATCGAAGGGGAGTTGTATGGATATTGGTGAATTGCTCACAACTGCAGGCAGCTTAATGGTAACAGGCATGGTTGGCGTGTTTGTTTTTCTGAGCATTTTAATATCTGCGGTTATTTTAATGTCGAAAGTTGTAAGCCGATTCGATGATCCTACAAGTGTAGAGCCAACACGAACAGCAAAAATTCAACCTCAACAGGGTGTGCCTCAGGCACATATTGCCGCGATCAGCGCTGCAATTGCACAATTTCGAAATAAACAAAAATAATGGGGCAGCTTAAACATGGCTAAATTAAAACTTACAGAATTAGTATTGCGTGACGCTCATCAGTCTTTATTGGCCACGCGTATGCGTTTAGACGACATGCTACCCATGGCTGAAAAACTTGATAATGCAGGTTATTGGTCTATTGAATCATGGGGTGGAGCAACCTTTGACTCATGTATCCGTTATTTAGGTGAAGATCCTTGGCAACGTATTCGCGAATTAAAAGCGGCAATGCCAAATACTAAACAGCAAATGCTATTGCGCGGACAAAACCTTTTAGGCTACCGCCATTATGCAGACGATGTTGTCGAAAAGTTTGTAGAACGAGCCCATAAAAATGGTGTAGATGTGTTCCGAATTTTCGATGCTATGAACGATGTACGTAATCTTGAAACTGCAATTAAAGCAGCGGTTAAAGTAGGCGCACACGCTCAAGGTACTATTTCGTACACCGTAAGCCCAGTACACACACTTGATATGTGGCTTAAACTTGCGAAACAGCTCGAAGAACTAGGCTGTCATTCTATTTGTATTAAAGATATGGCTGGTTTATTGAAGCCATATGATTGTGAGCAGTTAATCAAAGGTTTAAAAGAAACCGTCTCTATTCCTATCGCGATGCAATGTCACGCGACGACAGGATTAAGTACTGCAACTTACCAAAAAGCTATAGATGCAGGTATCGATATGCTTGATACCGCAATTTCCTCTATGAGTATGACTTATGGTCATAGCGCCACAGAAACAATCGTGTCGATTGTTGAAGGCACAGAGCGAGATACCGGCCTAGATTTAAACCAACTAGAAGAAATTGCCGCGTACTTCCGTGATGTTCGTAAAAAATATGCTGCTTTTGAAGGTAGCCTAAAAGGTGTTGATGGCCGTATCTTATTAGCACAAGTGCCAGGTGGTATGTTAACTAACATGGAAAACCAGCTTAAAGAGCAAGGTGCTGCCGATAAGCTTGATCAAGTATTGCTTGAGATCCCACGTGTTCGTGAAGACTTAGGCTATATTCCACTGGTTACTCCAACGTCTCAAATTGTCGGTACGCAAGCGGTACTTAATGTATTGACTGGTGAGCGCTATAAAACGATTACCAAAGAAACCGCAGGTGTACTTAAAGGTGAGTACGGTGCAACGCCGGCACCTATGAATAAAGAGCTACAAGAACGTGTTCTAGATGGCGCAGAAGCAATTACTTGTCGTCCTGCAGATAAACTTGAACCTGAACTTGAGAAGCTAGAAGCTGAATTATTAAAAGAAGCTAAAGAGCAAGGTTTAGAGCTTGCTGATGATGTGATTGATGATGTGCTCACCTATGCATTATTTCCACAAATTGGTCTTAAGTTTATTAAAAACCGAAATAATCCTGATGCATTTGAAGCTATTCCTACAGGTGAAGTTGCTAAGCCAGAAAGCAAACCAGCTGCTGCAAACTCAGTAAAAGCTGAGCAATACAGCGTTAAAGTTGATGGCAAAGTTTACGATGTCGTTGTAGCGCAAGGTGGTGAGCTTAAAGAGGTGACTTTAAAAGACAGTGAGTTAATTCCTCAGTCAGCTTCAGCGTCTGCTGGCGAAACTTTAAACGCGCCATTGGCGGGTAATATTTTCAAAGTGAAAGTAAAGCCAGGCCAAACAGTAAATCAAGGTGATGTAGTCATCATTATGGAAGCGATGAAAATGGAAACTGAAATTCGCGCTGCACATACCGGCACGGTTGCTGAAGTTTTAGTTGCCGAAGGTGATTCTGTTGCCACTGGCGATGCATTAATCGCACTGGCGTAGGAGACAGAGAATGGATGGTCTTTTAAATCTCTGGCATGCAACAGGTATCGCTAACTTTACCTTTCCTGCCTTGATCATGATTGCGGTTGGTTGCTTATTGTTATATCTAGCAATTGCTCGTAATTTTGAACCCTTGCTATTGTTACCAATAGGCTTTGGGGCGATCTTAACGAATATTCCTGCTGCAGGCTTATCTGAACCGGGTGGACTGCTTTATTATGTGTATCACATAGGGATTGATTCTGGGGTGTTTCCACTTCTGATCTTCATGGGGGTTGGCGCGCTGACAGACTTTAGTGCCTTGATAGCAAATCCGCGTATGTTGCTGTTAGGTGCAGCTGCGCAGTTTGGTATTTTTGCTACTTTATTTGGTGCAATTCTACTTAACTTTATTCCTGGCTTTGAATTTACGCTACAAGATGCATCGGCAATTGCCATTATTGGTGGTGCGGATGGTCCAACGGCTATTTTCTTAGCATCTAAATTGGCACCAGACTTACTTGGGGCTATTGCAGTAGCGGCTTATTCATATATGGCACTAGTGCCAATTATTCAGCCACCAATTATGCGTGCACTAACAACGCAAGCAGAACGCGAAATTCAAATGCCACAACTTCGTACTGTATCGAAAAAAGAGAAGATTATTTTTCCTTTAATGGTGCTTAGTTTAACTATCTTGTTTTTACCAGCTGCAACACCGCTTGTAGGTATGTTCTGCTTAGGTAACTTGATGCGCGAATCGGGTGTGGTCGATCGTTTAAGTAACAGTGCACAAAATGAAATCATCAATATTACCACGATTTTCTTAGGCTTAGCGGTAGGCTCAAAGCTTGCTGCTGATAAGTTCTTAACTGTAGAAACTATCGGTATTTTGGTGTTAGGTGCATTAGCGTTTGCGATTGGTACAGCTTCAGGGGTGTTTATGGCAAAAGGTCTTAATAAGATCTCTAAATCGCCAATAAACCCATTAGTAGGCGCTGCAGGTGTTTCAGCGGTACCAATGGCAGCACGTGTGGTGAATAAAGTAGGTCTTGAAAGCAATCCGCATAACTTCTTGTTAATGCATGCTATGGGACCAAACGTTGCAGGGGTATTAGGAAGTGCCGTTGCAGCAGGTATTTTGTTAGCGATTGTTGGCTAAGTCGATTTACTTCCAACCGACTGGCGCAGTAATTTTACTGCGCTTTTTTTTGCCTATAGACTAGGGTCACCCTAAAGAAATTGTAGTTAAATGATAGTTGTGTAAGGAAGCCACCATGAATATCTTTATTATCTTACTATGCCTTTTTGTTGCCTTGGTTATTCTAATACCGCTACTTGAAAAGTATCAGTCTAAAATGGGGCTTGATGGTGCGACAAAATACGCAAAGTACATTTGGCCACTGGTGATGATTTCGCTAATTATTCAACTTATTTATGTTTTATTAAGGTGATAATTGCTTCTGTCTTGTGTTTTATTTCAGGCATGAATCGCGCCTGCGCAAGCTCATACTTGCTTTCAATTATTGAAGAGAATAAAGGTCATTAAGGCTGATTTTGTGGCAGGCACTAAAAAGCCGCTTCATCATTGAAGCGGCTTTTTTAATGTTTACTCAATTACTTATTTAACGCTAATTGTAACTCTCGGTTACGTTGTAATTGCGCTAAGAAGTTATCAGCAATCGGTTTAAACTTAGCTAGCTCATCACGCGGTAAAGGCTCTGATTTAGGTAGTTTGACCGTTTTCGGATTACGGTGTACACCGTTTACTAAGAATTCATAGTGTAAGTGTGGGCCAGTTACACGGCCAGTCGCACCAACCGTACCAATTTTTTGACCCTGCTTCACTTTTTGACCTGTTTTTACCAGACGTTTGTTCAAGTGAAGGTATTTAGTTACATATTGAGTGCCGTGGCTAATAAATACGTAGTTACCATTGTATTTGCTGTAACCCGCTTTAATCACTTTACCATTACCCGATGAAACTACCGGTGTACCTGTGCGAGCAGCATAATCAATACCATTATGCGGCTTAACAGTTTTAGTTACAGGGTGTAAACGGCGAGGGTTGAAGCTTGAGCTAATATATTTAAAGTTAACAGGCGCGCGTAAGAAAGCTTTCTTCATACTACGGCCTTCAGGCGTATAGAAGTTACCATCAGTATGGCGAATCGCTGTATAACGTTCACCTTGGTTTATGAATTCTGCTGCAATGATTTTGCCATCACCAATGTATTCACCATCAACATAGTGGGTTTCGTAGATTAGACCGAATTGGTCACCCTTACGAATATCATTTGCAAAGTCGACATCCCAACCAAAAATATCGGCAAAGTTCATTATTTGACGCTCGCTTAAACCAGCGGCAATACCCGATGTCCAGAAGCTGTTGCTGATTTCACCACCGGCAGACTTGCTGAGAGTTTCAATTTCTTTGCTGTCGATTGATGTATCGTAGTTACCTTCGTCATTTAATGTAACGTATAAGGTATCTGTTTTTGAAATTACATAACGAAGCTGCGCTAATGAGCCATCTTCGGCGGTTGCAAAACTTAAAATTTCACCCGGATGAATTTTTGTTAACTTGCGCGTTTCAGCGTTTGTGTTAACTAGTTTGTGCAGAGTTTGCGCTGAGAAGCCCGCGCGCTTAAAAATAAGAGCTAAATTATCGCCATTGCGAACTTCATGATCAACAAGCTCATATTCTGGAAGTTTTGCTGCTGCTTGCTCTGAATTTAGTTCAGTTAGTTTTTCGTTATCATCAACTTTAACTTGTAATTCGTAGCGTTTACCAATTTCAAGTGCGTTTGCACTGTTATCCTTTGAGGCGGTGGCTTTTTCAGAAGGCAAAAGTGCCAAGCCGGCAATAGCAGAAACCAAACCTAGAATGAGCAGTTTGTGTTTTTTGGGGAGTTTGTGCACTACATGAACCATAACGTGCCTTTTCTGCTGTCAAGAAAATTAATTACTAATATTGCAGGATATACCTAAAATAGCGCAAATACCAGTGTTTTGTAGATTTAAACTGGCGCTAATTTGCGCTAGAATTGGCCTGCGCGTTAAACTTTTTTGGTTGAATTTGCAGCATGTGTCGTCAGTTAAACTAATTTGCTGTTAGTTAACTAAAGTACCTTCAATAAAATGCAATAACGCGGTATAAAGAACAATCATGCGCGCTGCCTGCAGGGCTGTTTCTTAAACTATTTAAGTTAGGCTTTTTTTAGTGTCACTCTTTTGATGCTAACTAGCTAAATTTTAAAGTTTTTAGCTCTATAATTATAACCCTGACAGGCCACCACGCCCCGGTAGCTGAATTTTTGGAGTAATACACAGTGGATTTACAAACCGCTCTAGCTGAGATAAAACGCGGTGCAGAAGAGATATTAATTGAAGACGAATTAGTTGAAAAACTAAAGTCAGGTAAGAAACTTAAGATCAAAGCGGGTTTCGATCCAACTGCGCCTGATCTGCATTTAGGTCATACAGTTCTTATCAACAAAATGAAAACCTTCCAAGACCTAGGTCACGAAGTGATTTTCTTAATCGGTGATTTCACCGGTATGATTGGTGATCCAACGGGTAAAAACGTAACACGTAAACCGTTAACTCGTGAAGATGTTTTAGCCAACGCTGAAACATATAAAGAGCAAGTATTTAAGATCCTCGATCCTGCTAAAACAACTGTTGCATTCAACTCTACTTGGATGGAGAACTTAGGTGCGGCAGGTATGATTAAACTGGCTGCGCGTCAAACAGTAGCACGTATGCTAGAACGTGATGACTTTAAAAAGCGTTATGCCAACGGTCAATCAATTGCTATCCACGAATTTTTATATCCACTGGTACAAGGTTGGGACTCAGTTGCATTAGAAGCTGACGTTGAGCTTGGCGGTACAGACCAACGCTTTAACTTACTAATGGGTCGTGAACTACAAAAAGACGAAGGCCAAAAGCCACAAACAGTGCTTATGATGCCACTGCTTGAAGGTACCGATGGCGTTCAAAAGATGTCTAAGTCATTAGGTAACTATATTGGTATTACTGATGAGCCGAACGATATGTTTGGTAAAGTGATGTCTATTAGCGATGAGCTAATGTGGCGTTACTATGACTTATTAAGTGCATTATCAATCGAAGAAATTGCAGCTCTTAAGCAGCGTGTTGCTGATGGTGCAAACCCGCGCGACATCAAGATTGAATTAGCAAAAGAACTGATTGCACGTTTCCACAGTGAAGAAGCAGCCGAAGGTGCTCATCAAGATTTCATCAAGCGTTTCCAAAAGAATGCATTACCAGATGAGATCCCTGAAGTGACAGTTACTATCGCTGAAGACACAGTGTTTATCACTAACTTACTAAAAGAAGCTAATCTTGTTGCAAGTACCTCAGAAGCGATGCGTATGATCAAGCAAGGTGCAGTTAAATTAAATGGTGAAGAAAAAGTAACGGATACTAAGCTTGAAGTTGCAAAAGGCACAACTCAGATTTACCAAGTAGGTAAGCGTAAGTTTGCTAAAATCACCTTAGCTTAATCAAGCTAATAGAAATAAAAAAACCAGCTACGGCTGGTTTTTTTGTGCATATATTCTGATTAGTTTGTGAATAGGCTAATTACTTCAATCCCGACTATCAGTAGTAACCAAAATGCTTTCGCTTGGTTTAAACGATTCACTAAAGCGGCAATATCATCAGCATTTGGTAAACGGTCGGTACCTACACGCATCTTATTAAATCGCTCTTCTTGGTATAGCGCCGGACCGCCTAATTGCACTTGTAATGCCGCAGAGGTCACACTTAATAGCCAGCCTGTATTGGTTTGATAAAAGTGTCTTCCATAGTGCTTAATATAATGAATACTCTGCTTGCTGGCATTGCTTGTAGCAATCGTTAAAGCCAATAATCGAATGGGTAACCACTCTAATACAAACAGTAGTTTAGCTATGGTAGTTAAAAACGGGTTATTTGGCTTACGATTCTTACGCCATGCTTGATGTATTAAAGTGAGTAAGCGATAAACCAAAGCAAAGATAGCGCCGCCAATTATATAAAAGAAAATAACGGCAAAATAATGCCGCGCACTTTGCAGCACCAGTGACTCCATGGTTGCTTTGCAAATGCCTGGGGCTGATAAACGTGATACATCACGGGCAACGAGGCTTGTAAGTAGCTCTCTTGCTGTCGCTTTTTGATTTAGCTTAACTAGTCTTGCTATCCGCAGTGATTTTTTCTCTTGGGCACGACTACTTAGTAATAAATACAAAATTAAGCCGTTTAATAGCTCAGGATAAAAAGCAAATTCTAAAAAAAGTACAACCAGTGTCACTATCACTAAAATGGTGAGAGTAAAAGCTAAGGTTGAGGCTAAATATTGATAGCTTTTGGGGTTCGTTGGGTTGTATAAACGCTCGCTAAGCGCAGAGAAAATAACGGTTAAAAAGGTATTAGGATGATACCAACTAACCAAAGGAAAAAAGCGCTCAGCTAAGAGCGCTACAAAAAATACAATAATGTCCAAATGGTTTTGAACAATATTTGCAATCACCTTATAAACTCACCGATGTTAGCTTCTCTAAAAGAGCAACAACCATTTTAGATGAGTTGATAGATGCAGTTTCGATATACTCTTCAAATGATTGCGGCGACTCTTTGCCAGCAATGTCAGACATTGAACGAATAACAACAAATGGTGTTTCTAGCACATGACAAGCTTGTGCAATTGCTGCACCTTCCATCTCTACTGCAAGCATAGTTGGGAATTCAGCACGTGTTTTTTCAATTCGTACCGGGTCACACATGAATGAATCACCAGTACAAATTAGGCCAATCATGGTTTTAACATCGCTGATTTGACTTACGCTTTGCTCTGCCGCTTCAATCAGTTTAGGGTGCGCAGCAAAGCCAGCTGGCATTTGTGGTACTTGACCGATTTCGTAACCGAATGCAGTTACGTCTACATCGTGGTGACGAACTTCTGAAGAAATAACCACATCGCCTACATTTAGCGATGGCTCAAAACCACCTGCAGAACCTGTGTTGATCACACAATCTGGGCTGAAGTTGTCGATTAGTAGTGTTGTTGCTACTGCAGAAGCTACTTTACCAATACCAGATTGAACTAAAGTAACTGTGTTACCCGCTAATTCACCAGTGTAAAAGGTAAAACCAGCTTTAGTCATGATGCTTGGGTTTACCATTGCTTCGCGTAAGATTTTTACTTCTGGCTCCATCGCGCCAATAATACCAACGTGCATAATATTTGATTCCTTAGATTGAATAGGATGATTATACCTAAAAATGCCCGAAACAAACAAAAAAGCAGACCTTAAAGTCTGCTTTTGCCAATATTATGACAGGTTATATTTCTGCAAGCGCCGTTGAGTGTGCTTTTGCTTGTGATGGTGATAATACCGCAGGTTTAGTAATGCGGTTGCGTGCAGGTCTTGCAGGCGCTGCTGCAGGTTTACCAAGTTTAAACATGATTGCATCACGTACTTCTCTTGGTTGATAGCCTGATTTTACCTTCATGCGAATATGCGGGATGCCCGCCGCTTCTAATGCGCCACTAACAAACCAATCACGTTGTGCTTTATGGCCGTCGCGGTTGGTGTTATTTACTAAATCAACCGCGGCAACAATGGTAAGTTTGTCTTTGTCGATAAGTACGTAATCTAACTGTTTGTTTTTGGCTTTAGCCATCGCAGCACGTTTTGCTTTGACAGATAAGCCTTGCTTGCAGTCGATTAAATCAATGAGTTTAACGCGGCTGACGATTTTATATTGGTCGCCTACAGCACGTTCTAGAAGATGTAAAAAAGCACTCTCAACTTGCGTAAAAACAGTTTGCTTACGAGTGAAAGGATAAGGGTTTCCGCCTTCATCGGTAAACTTTGACGCAACAACAGAGGCTACTACGACTAAAACTAAAATTGATAATAAAGCGAATTCCATATGGTAACTCCACAACAACAAATTGACACTCAAAATAATTAGCAATTAGTGTGCCTAAGTGTGCGGAGTCACCTGAATTTTTTAAGCTGTGTAGCCGCCAACAATTCCTTTAACAGCAATTGCCACTGCATCGTGGGCATGAAGTGATTCGTAGTGATTTATTTGTAGCCAGTAATCAGCGTAATTTTGCTCTTCGAGTAAGCCTTTAATTTTACGTGCAGCGTCTTCGCAGAACATTAGGTTTTGACCATTTAAGCGGGCAAACTCTTGCTCGTCTTCACGTTTAACGGCTGCTTGCACAGGCGTTTTAAGCTCTGCTTCTAAAGCATCAATCAAGCCAACCACATCAAAACTATCAATTTCGCTGTCGAGCTTTACTTTGACGTTTGCAATTGAGCGCTGTGAGTGTGGTGTAGCCACAATTCCATCCGTTGTGCCCAGCCATTCTAAAACAGTCTGCTTATCAATATCTTGCTCTGCAAACTTTTCGCTAAATGCATTTTGAATTAATTGTCGTGCAAGGGCTGCTGAGCATGGACATGTTGACGAGTAGGTCACATCAACCATTAATTCAAAGCTTAATACACCTTGGTTTATTTTAGCGATTAAGTGGATAGGGTAGTTTTTCCAGCCCACTTTACCACTTAATAGTGATTTGCGGCGCAAAGGCAACTCAAATTTAAACTCGATCTGTGCTTTGTCACTTAGGTCATCATGACTACTGATAAAGGCATCAAGTGCTTGAGCAAGGGTTTGGGGATTAACTTGTTGCTCGGTTGATAAGGTATCAAGCGCCAAAAATAAACGCGACATATGAATGCCTTTGGCATCTTCTTTATGTAAATTAACAAAGGCGCGTGCTTTAGCAATTACATTTACTGGGGCTTGGTTACGAGTTTCAAAAATGAAAGGTAGTTCAATTTCACCCATGCCAACCCAGTCTAACTTACCCGTTTTTAACGCTGGGGCCGTATCAGCAATATCTGGCATTGTGGTTTGCATGGTAATACTCATTCTTTGCAATTAATAAAGCGCGATATTTTACATGAAAAAATATAAAAAGAAGTGCCATACGTGAAAAAATTATATGTTTATCGCACAATGTGAATATTTCTAAAGGATTAGTGATAAAATTAGCTATGCTGTTTTTTTCGATTATGTGCCTAAGCTTTAATATATGATTGATTCTTCTATGAGTCCGTGGGCTCGCACACTCTCAAGCTTTATTTCTAAATACGGTGAATTTAAGACCGCTGCGGCTTGCTATGCCTTATTATTAGTGATGTCGCTGATTTTATCTTGCATGTTTTATTATGTTGCAGTGGGGACTGTCACCTTGGTGGATGTTTTAGCGGTGATGTTTTTTACCGCAGTTGTATCGCCTATTTTGATTTCGGTGCTGCTAAATTCAATTCGCCAGCTCGAAGCATCATATAGCTATTTAGATAGTGCCACTAAGCAAGAAAAACTATTAAACCAAACGTTAAAAGACAATATCAGTCGCTTAAATGAAGAGATTGATGAGCGTAAAATGGCGTTTCACGCTAAGCACAGAGCAATTGAAGAGCTCAGACGTGAAATCGCTGAGCGCAAGAAAACTCAACAAGAACTCGCCCAACAAGGTATGTTATTGCGCTCAATTGTCGACTCCTCTCCTGATTTATTTTATTACCGTGATAACAACGGCGTCTTTGCTGGCTGTAATAAAATGTTTGAGCAAGTGATTGGAAAAAGTGGCGAAGAGTTAATTGGCAAAAGTGTAGAGGAAATCTACCCAAGTAATTACTTACCTGAAGTACTGCGCACCGACAAAAAAGTATCGCAAACGCACCAAGCCCTAACGCTTGATGTTGAATATCCCGTTAATGGTGAAAAGCGCTGGTTTGAGATGCGTAAGTTACCGTTTATTAACGAAAAAGGGGAATATATTGGTTTGCTCGCTTTCGGTCGTGATATCACCAGCCGTAAAGAAGCCGCACAAGCGCTTGAAGCAGCTTATAAAGACAAAGGGAAGTTTATTGCCACATTGAGTCATGAACTTAGAACGCCTTTGAATGGCATTGTAGGCTTAACACGCATGTTGCTTGATACCGAGCTTGATAAACAGCAGCGTAGTTGGTGTAACACAGTGTTTTCGAGTGCTGAAACCCTTGGTAATATTTTTAACGATATTATTGATTTAGATAAAATTGACCGTGAGCAGCTAGATATCGTTACTGACTCAGTAAATGTAGCTGACTTTATCAATGATGTTGTTAACTTTGCTGGCCTGATTGCTGAACAAAAGAGTCTTGATTTTAACATCAAACGAAAAGGCACGTTGGATGTGTATGCATCGCTTGATCCAACTCGGTTACGTCAAGTTGTGTGGAACTTAATAAATAATGCCGTTAAGTTTACACAGCAAGGTCATGTTGAGCTTGAATGTATTCGTGAAAATCGCCCAGATGGCCCTTGGTTAGTGATGCGTGTTAGTGATACCGGTCAGGGGATCCCGCAAGAACAACTACACCGTATTTTTGACATGTACTACAAAGCACCAGACATCAATGGCACCAATGCTATTGGCTCAGGTATTGGGCTTGCAGTAACAAAAGCACTGGTTACTGCGATGAAAGGTGAAATACATGTAAGCAGCACAGAAGGTGAGGGCAGCGTTTTTGTGGTAGAGATCCCACTTAAACTCTGCATTGCGCCTACAGAGCAAAATTATGCGGTTCGTAGTTTAAACATTCTACTTGTTGAAGATGTTCCGCTTAACGCTGAAATTGCCACAAATTTACTTGAGCAGCGTGGTCACGAAGTTATTTGGGCTGAAACCGGTGAAGATGCGCTGTCGTTTGTCTACACAGAAGATGACTTAGACCTCGTATTACTTGATATGCAATTGCCAGATATCAACGGTGATGAAGTTGCTCGCCAAATTCGTGACGATGAGCACTTTGATAACCTACCAATCGTTGCCTTAACTGCTAACGTGCGTAGTGCTGAAGAAGAGCTTGCTGGTATTAACATTCAAGGCGCGCTTGCGAAGCCAATTAATACAACCAAGCTTGATAAAATGCTTGGTGAGCTGTTTGATATTAAACAACAAAAAAGTTGTCAGTCAGAAACAATCAAGCCAGTGTCAGTCAAAGATTTGTCAGGTATCCGCGTTGAGTTACTTGATATTGAAACCATTGAAGACTTTGTTGGTTCAATGGGGTTAACTATCTTCAACCGTAGTTGTGAGCTGTTTAATAAGCTAAACCCACAATATCAAACTGAGCTTGCAGATGCGTTAGCAGCAGATGATAGAGAAGAGTACAAATCGGTGGCGCATAAATTAAAAGGCGCAGCTGGCTCTGTAGGCTTAAACGATGTTCAGTTACACGCTAAGAAGATGGAGCATGGAGCGCTTGAAGAAAGTAGTGAAGAGTTACAACAGTGGCTTGATGAACTAGCAGTTAAAATAAATGAAGGGCGCGAAGCCCTCCAATTATTTTTACAACAACTAGAAAATTAATTCTAATTAGCTGTCGATTTTACCGATGAAACGATAGCCTTCACCATGGATGGTGCTGATTAGTTCAGATGTGCTGTTATCGCTTTCAAAGTGTTTTCTGATACGACGAATTGTTACGTCTACAGTACGGTCGTTAGCGCGAAGCTCACGGCCAGTCATATGCTTGATTAATTGCTCACGGCTGAAAATACGGCCCGGTGAATCAAGCATTAAGCGTAGCGCACGATATTCACCTTTAGGTAAACGTTTAGCGTCACCACTTGGAGATGTTAAACAACGGCTGTTTTCATCAAGTTCCCAACCGTTAAATGTAATAACACCGTTTGTTTCGATATTTGCTTCTTCGCCGCCTAAAGCTGTGCGCGAAATTAGGTTGCGAGCACGGATAGTTAGCTCGCGCGGGTTAAATGGTTTTGTGATGTAATCATCAGCACCAATTTCTAGACCTAAAATGCGATCAACGTCGTTGTCACGACCTGTTAAGAAAATTAAACCCACGTTTCGTTTTTGACGAAGTTCACGTGCTAAGATTAGCCCGTTTTTACCTGGTAGGTTGATGTCCATAACTACAAGGTTCACATCATCATTATTTGTAAGCTTGTCATGCATATCATCGCCATCAATGGCTTCAATAACTTTGTAACCTTCAGCTTCAAATAAACTAACGAGGTTTAGTCGAGTTACGTCTTCATCCTCTACGATCAGAATGACTGGCGTTTGCATTGTATATTAACCTTTTCGGAAATTTTATTTACAAAAATTCGGTATTATCAAGCAAAACCGAATACTAGAGATTATAGGATTAGATCCAATTGTTAACAAGTAAAATCAATTTGGATAAAACTTAGCCATAGCTAACAATCGAGATTGCACTTTAAAGTTATGCTGCAATACGTGCTGCTTATTGATATACAGTCGGATTTTATTTCCTTCTTGAACCAGAGAGGCTATACCGCCATTTTCTAAAAAACTAATACTTTCGCCTATTGTTAAAGTATTTAATGAAATTGTATCGGTCCAAAGTGGAAGTATATCATTTTCTAATGTTTCATCAATGTATGTGATATCACAAACTTGAGAAAGTTCAGAAATTTGCTGAGTTTTTTTCACTAAAATTACTTTGATTGGTTTTTTGTTAATTTGCAGTTCATTTTTCTCTTTAAGATACGAGCCCGGACCATTTTCTAAATCGTAAAAACAAAATGTAACAGGGGGAGGATCTACTTGATCATCAAACTTGGTGAACTTGGCAATCTGATATAAAAATGCAGACTTAACTTGCTCTGGTGACTTTGCGAAAGCAGAGTTCACACTAAGCAAAAGAACGACTAAATAACACACCCAACGCATCACATGTCACCTTCATGCAAAGGTAGTGTGATTATAAAGTGCACGCCTTCTTGATTAAGCTCATCATATACAATCGTTCCTCCAAGTGCTTGGGTTACAAGGTTGTAAACTAGGTGCATACCTAAACCGCTTCCGCCTTCACCTCGCTTAGTGGTGACAAAAGGATCAAAAATACGCTTCTTAATTGATTTATCAACACCAATACCATTGTCATAGTAATCGATAATAAGGCTGCTCTCATTACGTTCAACGTCAAATCTAACTTCGTTGCCAATATCATCAGTAAAGCCGTGAATAACAGAATTGCTTAACAGTTGCTGTAATACTTGTTGTAACGGTCCAGATTTAGTTTCGATGCTAAAGTTACTATTACAATTGATGATGATTTTTGGGTTGCGGTATTGTATTTCTGAGCGCATCGACATAATTACATCACTTAATAAGTCATGCAGATTTATTTTGGTACTCATTTCTACATCTTGATTCACAGCTACTTTTTTAAAGCTAGAAACCAATTCTGCTGCACGGTTAAGGTTTCGATAAATTAAGTCGAGGTTTTCAATACCATCATCTATGAAACGCTTTAGGTGTGCTGAGGTTAAGGTTTTTTGCTCAAATAAACTGTTTATTTCTGCAAGTTTATCGCGAAGTAATGTTGAACCTGTGATACCTAAACCAATCGGCGTGTTAACTTCATGGGCAACGCCTGCGACCATTTGGCCAAGAGAGGCCATTTTTTCATTTTCTACAATTTGGTTTTGATATTGATGCATTCGCTCAAGGGTATTGAGTAGCTCTTGATTCGCTTCTCGTAGGGCGATTGTGCGCTGATTTACTTTTTCTTCAAGGCTTTGGTTCAGTTGCTTAATTTCTTGCTTGTCATTTTCATGGCGTTCAATCTGCTTTTGAGTACGGGCAAGCATGATATTTAAGCTATTAGCTAGTTGATTGATCTCGTCAACATTGGTTTTTTGCGCACGTGTTTCGTAGTTGTGGTTTCTAGATACATCTTGCAGCAGGTTACTCAAATTATCGATTGGGTTTGCTATGCGTTTTTGAATGCGTCTAGAAACAAAATACACAATAACCAAGACAAAAAGAGTCAACAAAATATCGATAAAAATCTTCTTGTTAATATATTGGTTTAGTCTTTCTAAGTCACCACGGACATAGGCATAGCCAATCGTATTACCTTCATAAACAATAGGTTTTATTAGCTCTATCGCTTTATTTTTAAATTGAGGTTCTAATAGCTCATCAATATTATTAACTTTAATTGGTACTGGAGGGGTTCTTATTGCGTTAAAACTACTAAAGAATTTAGGCTTATTTGATAACTCATCAATAGCATAAATGTGCACATTTTTGATCATAGGCACAGATTCAAATAGTTTTAAACGCTCTGCTTCTGTTTCATTATCATCAAAAAGCACTGTTACTTGCGCATTGTAGGCAATGATTTCTGCAAGTAGGGTGATTTTGTCAACTATTAACGCTTTTTGTTCTTTAACGTCAAGATAAGTCGATATCGAAATCGACAAAGATAGGCATAGCGCAGTGACGAGCATGACCGCATTTGCCAACGCTTTACGAATACTTGTTTGTGCCGAAAATAGTGACATGCGCGATAGAAGGCCAATCTTTTTATATTGTTATTAAAAATTAAGTCTAGCAAAAACAGAAAAAGTAACTAAATATTTAATAAAATATTTTTGTTATGAATAAGCTATTTTACAAATTGTTATGAAGCTGAGTAAACGGCAAATTTAGTATTTTTAAAATCGGTGCTGTACTGGCCAAATTGCGCTTCTAAAATGGGTGGATATTTTAAGAAGCTGTTAGCAACAATGGTCAATTTTCCTTGCTTACTCAAGTGCTGCTTTGCAGAGCTTAGAAAGGCCTCGGCAATGGTGTAGTCTGTGGCAATACCCGTGTGGAAAGGCGGGTTACTGATAATTAAATCAAATTTACCCTCAATGCTTGCTAAACCGTCACTTAATATGGCTTCACCTTTGAGATTATTTAGTGCCAGTGTTTGTTCTGTGGCGTAAGTTGCAAGGGCACTTACATCGCTACAAACAAATTCTAGCTCAGGCTGCTTTAAACCTAAGTAGGTGGCAATTATGCCTGCCCCACAAGCAAAATCGAGCACTTTACCCTTGTTAATAGAAGGGGCATGGTTAAGTAGTACCGCGGTACCAACATCAAGAGCACCGTGATTAAATACCCCTGGTACACTGATAGCAGTGAATTCAGCATCACCAGCTTTAACTTGGAATTGTTTGTGATAGCGGCTGATATCGAAGTTATCATTTAACGTAAGCTCAGAGAACATATACAAAATACAATGCTTAGCACTATCGATTTTGTTACTAAAGCCGCAGTGGTCCTTTAGTTGTTTCTCTGCTGATTTTACGCCGCTTTTATTTTCACCAACCACAAAAAGCTGAGCATCTTGCTGGCAAACAGCACGGATATTATCAAGGCACATTAGTGCCTCTGGCTTAGCTTTTGGGTAGTAATAGATAACTAAATCGTAGTTACCATTTGGAATAGTGTGATCAACCACAGCATGTACACCTGCAATTTTGCTGGCATACATGGCATTAGCGTGGTTATAACTGAACGCAGTAATTTTTGCGTCTGGGTTTAGCGTTTTAAGTTCGCGTAAAAAGCCATCTTGCTCAAAGTTAACCACTAAAATCGACTGGCCAACAAGTTCGTCTTCATTTCGAAGCAATAATAAACTTGGGTTGGTTAACTTACTCATGCTGCTTTTACCTTTTATTACTTAGTACGCTCAAACATCAAGTCCCATACGCCGTGACCTAAGCGATGACCGCGTTGCTCAAATTTTGTCAAAGGACGTGAATCTGGGCGAGGAACGTAATCATTGGTTTCTGATTGGTTTTTGTAACCTTCAGCAACTTGCATTACTTCAAGCATATGCTCGGCATAGTTTTCCCAGTCAGTCGCCATGTGGAAAACACCACCAATTTTTAATTTGCTACGTAGTTTTTGCGCAAACTCAGGCTGCACGATACGACGCTTGTGGTGACGCTTTTTATGCCATGGATCAGGGAAAAATAATTGCAGTTTAGATAAACTCTCATCAGCAATACAATCAGCAAGCACTTCAACTGCATCATGCTCGAATACACGTAAGTTGGTGATCCCTGCTTCGTCAGCGTCCATTAAACAAGCGCCAACACCAGGGCGATGAACTTCAATACCAATAAAGTTAAGCTCAGGTGCGTTTTTAGCCATTTCAACCAGTGATTTACCCATACCAAAGCCGATTTCTAGTACGACATCGTTATCGTTACCGAATACTTCTTTTAGATCGAGCATACCATTTTTATGCTCAAGGCCCATTGTTGGCCAACACTTTTCGATGGCGGCTGCTTGGCCCTTTGTTAGGCGACCTTCGCGCTTAACGAAACTACGAATCGTGCGGATATATTTACCCTCTTGCTTTGCTTGCTCGAGGTTTGGGTTACTTGAGTCATTCATATAATTTGGCCTGATAAAAAACACTGACTATAGAAAAAGGTTGCGTATTATCCCTGACCTGCGCCTTGAGTACAATAGTAAGAACCTGTTTATCTTTCGAGATTAATTTTGCAGCCATATGTGGGCTATTTAGGCAAGGCGGAGTCTGTTCGACTTGCTTGGCCTAACTAACTGCAATAGACTTGGCCGCAATGAGCTTCAGCAAGTAAAGATGTTATTTTGAATTTAAGCAATAAGGAGTCAACTTGGTTTGCAAACCAAGTGGTTGACTGGTATCACCTTCACGGCCGTAAAACTCTTCCATGGCAGTTAAATAAAACCCCTTATAAGGTATGGATCTCTGAGGTCATGCTACAGCAGACTCAAGTCGTAACTGTTATTCCTTACTTTGAAAAGTTTATGCAAAGCTTTCCTGACATCATTGCGCTTGCAAATGCGGATGAAGATCAGGTGTTGCACCACTGGACTGGCCTTGGCTATTACGCTCGTGCACGCAACTTACATAAAACAGCAAAAATAGTTCGTGATAAATACCAAGGGCAATTTCCAACCACACTTGAAGAGGTTATGGACTTGCCGGGCATTGGTCGCTCTACTGCAGGGGCTATCTTGTCTTTATCGCTTGGCCAACATCACCCAATTCTAGACGGTAATGTAAAACGAGTACTGGCGCGCTTTTTTATGATTGAAGGCTGGTATGGGGTGAAAAAGGTCGAAAACCAGCTTTGGTCATTATCATCGCAATTAACCCCTAAAGAGTCGGTCACTGAGTTTAATCAGGCAATGATGGATTTAGGTGCAAGCCTTTGTTCGCGTAGTAAATTTGATTGTGAGCCGTGCCCTTTAAATAGTAAATGCCTTGCTTTTAATGAAGGCAAAGTTAAAGAGTTCCCACATTCAAAACCGAAAAAGGCAGTGCCTAAAAAGTCATGTCATCAGCTTATCCTAGCCTGTGACAATAAAGTACTTATGGAAAAACGCCCGAGCTCTGGAATATGGGGCGGCTTGTTTGGCTTTTTTGAGTTTAGCGAATTAACTGAACTAGAAACATTTTTAGCTCAGCACGGTTTAACTGCAAATACGCAGGCACTTGAAGCCTTTACCCATGTGTTTTCGCATTTTGAACTGACTATTAATCCGCATGTTTTAACATTGCCGAGTATTCCAGATCTCATCAATGAGCGACAACTGGTTTGGTATCCGCTTGATGAGTCAGTTGAAGTTGGCCTTGCAGCGCCAACGAAAAAGCTGGTTAAACAATTAAGCACAATAGATTACAATAGCATCACGCAATAAGAGTAGAGAGCAATTATGGCACGTACAGTATTTTGTCAAAAGTTACAAAAAGAAGCTGAAGGCTTAGGCTTCCAACTATACCCAGGTGAGCTTGGTGAAAAGATTTTCAACAACATCAGTAAAGAAGCGTGGGGCCAATGGCAACACAAGCAAACGATGTTGATTAACGAAAAGCATTTAAACATGATGGATCCAGAGCACCGTGCTTTTTTAGAAGAGCAAATGGTCGGTTTCTTATTTGAAGGTAAAGACGTAGAAATCGAAGGCTACCGTCCACCAGAAAAATAAACCAAGAAAATAAAGTAAAAAGGGCCGTTATGGCCCTTTTTTGATAAGTACTATTTGTTTTCTTGTTCGGCTTTTTGTATTTGTTCTTTTATATATTGAGCGACTTTAGAGTATTCAATTTCATAATTATCTCTAAGCTCAATTAATTCATCACTTGTAGGGTCTTCATTTTTACAGCGATGTTCAAATTGTTCAGCTAACTCAGCGACTTTCATTGCACCTATCGTTTTTGAGATAGATTTTAACTGGTGGCATGAGTTTATTATTTTCTCAAGATCAAGCTCGATAACCCCTGCATTTACTTCACGGCTAAGTTGATTACTTTGCTCTAAATACATTTTATAAAAGCGTAGCTTTTTAGCTTCATCATTATTTACGTATTTAGATAATACGCTCATATCAATAGGGATTGCAGGTTTAGGTGGGGCCAGTTTCACCTCTTCAGGGTTAGCTTTATAAGCACATTTATGAAGTGCGGCTTCAAGTACATTTAACTCAACAGGCTTTGTTATATAGTCATTCATTCCTACATTTAAACAGCGCTCTTTTTCGCCTTTAAGAGCGTTTGCTGTGATAGCAATTATGTAAGGTTGAGCATTAATGTCTTCGAGTTGAGAAGCTTCATTGCGGATCTTTTCAACCATGTCATACCCTGACATTTTTGGCATGTGCAAATCAGTTAAAATAATTGAGTGATGGCCTGCTCGCCATATATTAAGACCTTTTTCGCCATTTTCAGCAAGCTCAACACCATAGCCTAACAAGTGAAGTTGATCCGTTAACACTTGCTGGTTTAGCACATTATCTTCTACTAAAAGCACGAGTTTGTTTTCGTCACGAGCTTGGTCAACACTCAAGTAATCATTGAAAGATTTGGTTGAGACAACTTGTTTTGGTGTGTGTAAACCCGCAGCCACTAACAGCGACATCATGAAGTTTGACTTACAAAATGGTGACGCATTTAAGTAGAAGATATTTTTATGATTTACCGCCGCTTCATCTAATTTACTCAACACGATAACTTGCTGGTTATTATCTTCTAGTGTGTAGAGTAAACGGCGCAAGATATAGTTAATATCCTCCATTCCCTCTATACCATCGAGGATCCAGATAATGTTTTCGTTATCTTGTTCCGCCTCTATTAAATCATTGCTATCGGCAAAAACATGAGTCGCTCCCATAAAAGATAAATAACGGGCAAGCAAAGCTTTACGGCCACTATGTTGTGTTACCACAACAACACGATGGCCTTTCATTGTATGTCTGTGGGCGAGATCTACTTTACCTTCGGTGCTAAATGGTAAATCGACAACAAATTCACTACCAATACCTAAGTCACTACTAACAGAAATACTGCCCAACATAAGTTCTGTTAAGCTTTTACAAATTGATAATCCTAAACCGGTACCACCATATTCTCGAGTAATAGAGCCTTCGGCTTGAATAAAGGGGTTAAAAATTTCACGAAGCTGGGCTTGCGTCATTCCTTTACCATTATCAGAAACAGTAAAACGCAATGTGTAATGATCGGTTGTGTTCTGAGCAACCTCAACAGATATTTTTACATGACCTTTTTTGTTTTCATCTGTGCTTGTGAACTTAATAGCATTACTACATAGGTTATAGAGTACCTGACGAACTCGAACGGTATCGCCGATTAAGTTTGTGGGAATATCGGGTGCTATAGCAAGTTCAAGTTCAAGGTTTCGTTTTTTTGCAACTGATGACAGAACGCGAGCTACTTCTTCAACAGTATCCGAAACAGAAAATGGAATATTATCTATATTAAGCTTACCTGCCTCAATTTTCGAGAAATCGAGAATATCGTCTAAAATACCTAATAAAGAAAACGCAGAATCACGGATAATAGTACTTAGCCTGTGCTGGGCACCATCAAGCTCAGTTTGGCGAAGTAAATCAATGGTACCAATCACACCATTCATCGGTGTGCGAATTTCGTGACTCATGGTTGCCAAGAAGGTTGTTTTGGTCTCATTCGCTTGTTCTGCTTTTAAAGTTGCTTGTTCAAGCGCGAGAGTTCTGTTGTGTACTTCTGTTTCTAGGCTGCTTTGTAGTTTTTGCAGATCGGCTTGCGCTGCTTTGTTTTCTTTAATTGCGGATTGAACCTTTCTCAGCAATTGATTGATATTTTCAGCAACAATATCTAATCCGAACTCAAGATTCTCTGTAACATGCGTGTTGTAGTCTGCATTATTCGTGATCGCAATTAACTCTTGGCTTAAAGAGCCGCTACTTTTAGTAAAACGCTTATTGATAAATATACTCATCGCAATTGACAAAATTATCAGCGCTAATACAGCTAAAGCGGCTAAAGCATATGAAATCCCAGCTGACTGAACTACAGGCTGTTCAGTTGGATGCTGTTTAACTATAAGCTCGCCGACTGGTTGGTCGTTAAACTCAAGTACAGTATGAACAAGCATGTTTTGTTCGAGTTGCTGATTAACTTTACTTGCATCAATTCGCTCTTGATTACTTGCAAACACCAGTGAGACATCACCATTTACTTCATATCGGTATAAGTAGTAATCAAAATTATTGTTTAGCAACAAACTAACATCTAATACCTCTTTTACTTTATCTTGTCCTGGCATTGTTAATGCGCTTACCAAAGGAGCTGATAACTGAGATGCAACTTGTGATGCGGTGAGTTTGGGTTGTGATGATTGTTTTTCAGAATTGTTGGAAGGGTAAAAAGCTAGAGCAATAACTGCTAAAAGTGTGATAACAAGATTCGTAATAATAAAAAGCGGTAACAGGCCTTTTACAGGAGAAGTTGATTTACTTCGCATAGCTTTAATCCAACAATTTATACTGCAATAGTAGGTATATTCTTGATAATTAGATAATCCTACCATCAATGAAGAAAAATTCACCACGTTTTTAGACTAGGAAATTGATTAAAAACATAAGACGTTGTAAAAGCGCATAAGTTTGTTGAATAAATAGTCTAAAAACCATTAAAAACAGCAATCTTGATTGAAAACTGTGCAAACAGATAGAATCCTCAAAAAATAGTTGACTTGAGAAGGCAAAACCCGTTTAATACGCCGCACGCCCAGATAGCTCAGTCGGTAGAGCACTGTGGAAGTTGTATTGAAAATCCTATAAGATTTTCAGCTTAAAACCGAAGTTTGCCCAGATAGCTCAGTCGGTAGAGCAGAGGATTGAAAATCCTCGTGTCGGTGGTTCGATTCCGCCTCTGGGCACCATTATTTATATATTGGTGCTTAAGATTAAGCATCAGTATCGTGCATAGCACACAGATTTAGTGTGCCGACTTAGCTCAGTTGGTAGAGCAACTGACTTGTAATCAGTAGGTCATCCGTTCAACTCGGATAGTCGGCACCATTTAATTAAACATCAAGCTTATAGCTTTTTGTTATGCCCAGATAGCTCAGTCGGTAGAGCCATCGGGAATTGCATTGAAAATCCTTGTTGATATTCTGCATAAAACTAAATTTTTGCCCAGATAGCTCAGTCGGTAGAGCAGAGGATTGAAAATCCTCGTGTCGGTGGTTCGATTCCGCCTCTGGGCACCATTATTTGATAATCTCTTTTAAAGTGATTATAGTGCACAGCGCACACGATTTTAGTGTGCCGACTTAGCTCAGTTGGTAGAGCAACTGACTTGTAATCAGTAGGTCATCCGTTCAACTCGGATAGTCGGCACCATTTATTTAAACATCAAGCTTATAGCTTTTTGTTATGCCCAGATAGCTCAGTCGCTAGAGTCATCGGGAATTGCATTGAAAATCCATATGGATATTCTGCATAATACTAAATTTTGCCCAGATAGCTCAGTCGGTAGAGCAGAGGATTGAAAATCCTCGTGTCGGTGGTTCGATTCCGCCTCTGGGCACCATTATTTATAATCACAATGTGATTAAGTGCTAAATGCACACAGGTTTAGTGTGCCGACTTAGCTCAGTTGGTAGAGCAACTGACTTGTAATCAGTAGGTCATCCGTTCAACTCGGATAGTCGGCACCATTTATTTTAAACGAAAGTTTAAAATGCCCAGATAGCTCAGTCGGTAGAGCAGAGGATTGAAAATCCTCGTGTCGGTGGTTCGATTCCGCCTCTGGGCACCATTTTTACTAGCGTCCCGCTGAAATCTAAAATATCGTTTCCTACTAAAACATACTTTCCCTACAAAAATATCTGTATTCGTCGTAATTGACGGAGGCGATTTTGCGAACGCCAGAAAGCAAAAAACCGCGATAAAGAAACTCAGATTAAGTTTGGCGACTTAAGTTTCTAACGCGGCTTTAATAAACAACTCAAAATGTTTATATGGCTATATTAGCTGTAGGGTAATCCTGTGTCTAGTGGTAAGCCAAAAAATTGCTGACTATCGTTCCAGTCGAATTTCAATTGACTAGAAAATTAAAAAATAATTTTTCATCAAGCCTAAATACGGTAAGTGATCACTGCGGCAAAAAGAGACAGGTATTCTTTGCTTTAGAAGTCCTTGCAGCAACGAAATCAGACACTCAAACCTTAATTTTGGGACATATTGCATATCACCATGCTAAGCATGGCAAATTTAACTCATCAGTATCAGCAATCGCTAAACATTTAAGTTATTCGATAAATGCAGTTAAAAACGGTCTTAAAAAGCTTCTAGAGCCACTAGAAGATGAAAAAGAACCTTTGCTAATTGAGTCTGCTAATCCTTCGAGTTATAGCCGTACATTGCATTTAAACGTAAAACACCCTTTAGGCTATCGTTTATTGCAAAGCTACACGCAGATGCTTACTAAACAACAGTCGAGTCATACATTACGTTTATACCCTGTTCAGCTTCATTTTTTTGATTCTAAAAGTCGCTATGACTCTCGCCATCAACATAAAATGCTCATGCTACAGGCCTTGATAACCAGTAAAATTAAAGCTGGTAAAATTGCCACAAGGAACAAACGTGATACATATCAGCAAAGCATTTCACAGCTAGCAAATAAGCTAGGCTGGGCATATATGACTGTAAAATCGCTAATTGAAACTATGCTAGAAGTTGGTCTGCTGTCTGCGGTGAAAGAAAAGCTTAAACATGTATGTAAATTTATGTTTAGGTTTAAACAACCGGTTAAAGTTAAATCTAAGAATACACATAGTGTTCAACTCCCGATTTCAGCCCCAATAGAGCGTTACCGCGATCCAATAATTTAGACTTTTTGAAATTTCTTTACTGCCTCGTTTGGTAGGGCGTTTGCACGCTTATAAGAAATTACTGAAAAAAATATTGCTCTGCGAGCATAAAAATTTCATTAAATGTTTAAATTCATTTCATTTACGTCAGAATTATTTAGTTAAACATTTAGAAATTGGGAATTTCAATATTTTAGATTAAGTTAGTGATCGTTTTTTTTTAGCAAATTAATTCGGAGCTAGTTACCATAAAATTAGCGAGTCAATACTTTGAATTGGTGATACCTTTAAATAAAGTTTATATAAAGATAATAATGGAATTTTTAATGTTGAACTTTAATGAAATTATTGAAAGTAACCAAGGGTTGACTCTTTTTGCAGCATTCTTTGGTGCTTTTATTGGCTGGTTTTTTACTATATTCACAGGTTATTTTTCTGCAAAAGTTAATAATAAGACAGCAAGAGCAAAACTGAAAATTCTTGTTGAGAATAACTTGATGAGAATTAAGGCTAATAAAGGAATTATAGAGAATGAAATAGCAAGATTAGGTCCTTATGGGAAAATGACCATGACCCCCCTATCAGCATTGATTGATTACGATAGTTCTTACATACATAATTCCACTAAGTTTAACGCAAATGAACTTGCAACCATCGAAATGCAAATCGCAGCTTTAAACTCACATCAATCTCAAGTGAATGATCTTCTTTGTCGGCGAGCTGAATTAGAAATTCATATTAGAAAGGAGTTTGATTTTAGAGTAGAAAGTGAGCTTTCAGGGCTTAGGCTTGAATATAATCATTACTTGCAGAAAAAATATCAAGAAATAGAGAAATATGCGCGCATATTGAATATGAGTCTCAGTATGTCCTTTCTGACTAGAACTTTAATTTATTCTCCAACTTGTAGAGGACTCATTAAATTAGCTTGTAAACTGTTTCCCCAAAAACTTTCAGCTTACTCAATTGACTTTAGCGAGTTAGATAAATTTAAGCATTAGGTTCTTAATAAACCGCGTCACTCCCGCGAAGCAATAGGGGAGTGACGCGGTGGGCAAACCCAGCCGTACCAACAGGCTTATTACTTTTGTTGAAGTTACGGGCGGGTTATGCCATTATCAAATTACTTATTTAACGAGGCCTTTGGTCATCGTATCTTTAAACAAAGCTTTCAGCTTTGTCATTCCGAAAAGCTACCAATGTGATGTAGCTATAAGCCAAAAAGTTAACTTTTCTTAATCAATAGCTAGTGCTTTATTGCATTAGCTTGATTTAATTTTGTGTATACAAAATTCATGAAGAATTACTTTTATGGCGCTAAAAAAGGAGACCTGTTATCACTTAACTAACTAGTGCAAAGCACACTTTATTTGCGTTTTATTATGTACGCCCAACAGGGAAACATTTAAGGCGAGGCTATTTCGGCCATTTTGAACTTTGTGCCTCTATTCGTATTCATACGAAAATTGTACGCTCCAACGTGCAATTGGCATTTAAAACTTACCTTTTGGAGTAATAGGTTCAATTAGTTAGTTAAGTGCATAACAGGTATTTTAAATCATCACTAACTGGTGGCTTATGAGTAACTTAAAGTACCAACTACAAGGCTTAATGTTAAGAAATCAAGATGGTAGCTACAGCACACAGGCTGGGCGTAAAAAAGCGTTAGTGCAACTTGCTGCACAACTTAAAGAAGGTGGGTTTCGATTAAAGTCAGTTCATTCATTAAAACCAAAACACGTAAATTACCTGATAGAGCGTTGGCAAGCTGAAAAGCTTTCGCCAGGAACAATTAAAAACCGCATTGGGCACATTAGATGGTGGGCTGAAAAAGTCGGAAAATCATCGATGCTGCCAAAATCAAATAACAGTGCAAACCAAGCAATATCACTTAACTTAGAAAAGCGCAGTTACATTCCAACTGATTCAAAAGCCAAAGAGCTAGACTTAGCTAAGCTCGAAAAAATAACAGATCACTACGTGCAGTTATCACTAAAGCTTCAGTTAGAGTTTGGGCTTCGTAGAGAAGAAGCCATTAAATTTAAGCCTAATTTTGCCATACGTGGAGAACAACTCGTTTTAAAATCATCGTGGACTAAAGGTGGCCGTCCAAGGACTTTACCAATCAGAACTGAATCTCAGCGCGCGTTATTAAAAGAAATACAGCAAACTGTTGGTGGTGGTGCATTGATCAGGCCTGATAAAAATTACAAGCAACAATTAAAAAGCTACGAATGGCAAATAAGCCGTGTTGGCCTAGATAAAAATCATGGATTACGCCACATGTATGCCCAAAAACGTTACTTGGAACTAACAGGTAGACAAGCACCAATTAGCGGTGGTCTAAAAAGCAAAGAATTAACAGCAGAACAAAAAGTTATTGATAAAGAAGCAAGATTGCAAATATCAAGCGAGCTAGGGCATAGCCGTGAGCAGATCACGGTAATCTACTTAGGGCGTTGACTTTTTAAAGATTAAGTCAAGGGTTATCAGTCACCACTCAAATCAGAAATTCTTGTGCCCATTGATGACCCTGTCAAAGTTTCAGCGCTGCCATCTGCGTTAGTATATAGTGACTTTGAGCTTGGTTCATAAATATCAAATTCACCTTCGTATGAGTCTTCAGGCAATGGCTCACATAAAACATCAATAGCAACTTCTGAAGCTTTTAATAGAAAATCAATGAACATAAATTTTACCTAAATGGTGAAGGTGTTTATATTAAATATATATTAAATTCAACGAAGTGAAAGGTGAATATGGAAAAATATTACTACTCAAAGCAGCATGAGTTCTTTGTTTGCTACCAATCAGAGAATGAAATAACTAATGACATCGAAATGGAAGCATTTATGGCTTCTAGCCTTGAATTTGGCATTGGACTCAGTAAAAAAAGTGCTCTTGAAGATCTAAACTTCAACCTTGCTGGAATTGGTACTATAAAACTTCATAGTTAACTCCCGCCTAATAATGTTTGCTATTTAAAAAATGGCAAACTATATTAAAAAAGCTGAAAAATGATGGAAATTGTTAGAAATCAGCAAATATTCAGTGAGGCCTTAGGTCATCATGCTTTAAGTCGCCACGCATTAGCTGCGTGAGCAAATCAAGAGTTAATTATTACCAAACAGATAATTTCCGTTTGGAATTAGAGTTTTTTTGATTATTCGGTTGCTAAAAGTGACTGGAAACTTAATAGTGTGAGAAACCTATGAGCTTATTCCTTTCCAAAGAAGAAATTGTTGAACTTACTGGTAGAAAACAACGCCAGAAGCAAGTTGAGCAACTTACCGCAATGCGTATTACCTTTACCTTAGATGCTTTTGGCTGGCCAAAAGTGTTACGTAAATCTATTGAAGCTGAACTAGGCGCAAGCCCAAACCAGCGAAATTCTAATAATAGTTCTATCTTTAAATACACTGAGTTGAATTTAGAGGATTAGAAATATGGGTAGAAAGCGTTCACCTGAAAATCAAAATCTACCCAGAGGAATGATCTATAACAAAAAAGCTGACACTTATTATTTAAGAGCGGCTGAGCAAAAAGATATTCGACTAGGTAAAACCATACATGAAGCCTTTAGAAATTATTATGCTTACGCAGAAATAAACTATGAATGCCGCACAATGTTCGACTTGATAAATAGGTATATGAAAGAAGTTTCACCGACTAAAGCTAAAGATACACACAAAAGCAACATTGCAGCAGCTAAGAACCTTATTAAACGATTTGGCTCAATGAACCCTACTATGGTTAGGGCACGTCATGCCTATCAGTACTTAGATTTGAGAGCTAGAGAGGGCGCACCTGTTAGAGGAAATCGTGAATTTGCCTTACTAAGCACTATAATGACCCATGCTGTACGGTGGGGAATAATTGATTGCACTCCTTTTAATGGAATAATCAGAAATCCTGAGAGGCCTCGAGATAGACTCGTTTTAGATGAAGAAATAGATGTCTTTTTTAAATATTGTCCACGCTGGCTTCAGCTATACATCGAGCTTAAGCTTGCAACAGGTTTAAGGCAAACAGATATGATCAACCTAAGCAGCAAAGATTGGTGTGAAAATGAAGGGTTGAAAGTGCAAACGTCAAAAACCAAAGTAAGGATTCAATATAATTATTGTGATTATTTAGCTAACTTGGTTTCTGAATTAAAAGAAATAAATGGTTACCGCAACGTAGCAAAGAGGCGTATGCCAATACTTCATTGGTACTTCTTTGCATCCCATGCTAATTCTAAGCGAGATAAACCGTTAACTGCATCAGGAATCAGAACTGCGTGGAATAAAGCGATGACTAATGCGTTAGCAAGTGGTGAATTAAAACCAGAGCAACGATTTCAAGAACGAGATCTTAGGGCTAAAGCTGCAAGTGATTGTGAAAGTATTGCTCAAGCGTCTGAATTGCTAGGTCACTCTAATCTTGGAACAACTAAAAGGGTGTACAGAAGAGGGTATGCTAAAGTTGAAGCTTTAAAGCCTGATGCAGAGAAAGGTATTGATATTAAACAAAGGATTGAAAAAGAGCGTTAAAAAAGGCATCATCAATAGGTTGAATTTGTTTAGTTAGTTTAAAATCTATAAGTACATAAAAACATTATATTTTTAACTAAACAACAAAGAATTTATTAACTAGACGAAAATTATAGGAAAATTTTTGTAATTAAGTTTAGTAAAAACAATATTTTAGGTGTTATATAGCGTGGGTTGAAAATCCTCGTGTCGGTGGTTCGATTCCGCCTCTGGGCACCATTGATTCAAGGCCTCGCAATCGCGAGGCTTTTTTGTTTCTGTTTCCTTGTAGGTTGGGTAGAACGGAGTGAAACCCAACGAACTCAGAGTTATCAGCCATCAGATTTAAAATATACGAGTTAGCAAGGAGAAAGAGTAAAGTTAGCAAGTTACAAGGAACTAGACTCGAGAAGTTGGAGGCGTTTCAACGCCGAACTCGTAGCAGCGGGTTTACCCCGTGTTATCAAATTAAATTCTTCACCATTTAAACCATTTCTATGCGGTATAAAATCGCTACAATTTTGTAAACTCGCAGCTTATCCCTATTTTTCTACAGTTCATCCTTACCAAATACCAGACTGTGTAATGTTATGTAAAGTCAGTTGAGCAAAACTTAAGGTAGTGCTTGAATTACAATCATAAATAGATGTTTTTCAGGTTTTTAGAATGAATTGGCAATATAAGCCGAGTTTATTGGCTTTAAGTGTAATTTTGCTAAGTGCATGTGCAAGCCAGACGACTCATAATGAACGAGTCGCTGAGCTTGAGGCCTTACCAAGTACATGGCAGCAATTACCTACGGACAACAAAATTCTTGCTGTTGAAGATAATTGGTTGCAGCAGTTACAGGACCCTCAAGTTTTTAATTTAGTGGAGCAAGCATTAGCCCATAACCAAGCAATTTTACAAGCAGGTTATGATGTGGCGATTAAAGAGCAACAGCTTATTGCTGCTGGGGCCGATTTATGGCCAAGCCTTGATTTATCAACACGAGCGAGCCGTAGTAAAGATAATCGCCCTGTTAGTTATAACAACGCTAGTTCTGCATCATTAGAATTAAGCTACGAAGTTGATTTATGGGGCAAATTATCGGCCTCTGAACGGCAAGCAAACCTGGAATATTTAGCTGAAAAAGCCACATTTTCGCAAAGCAAACAACAATTAGTAGCTGATGTGGTTTCGGGTTGGTTTGATGTAATTACTAACCACAAATTACTTGAACTATATAAGCAGCGCGAACAAAACGCCGAGAAAAACTTAGATATTATTGAGTCGGGTTATCGTCAAGGTTTAAATGAAGCGCTTGACGTTTACCTTGCCCGTAATGAGCTAAATACTGAGCGCTCGAATATTGCTGCACAGCAAGCTACCTTAACTAAATCAATTCGTGATTTAGAGCGTTTAACAGGCCAATATCCTGCTGGGGCATTATCGGTTAGTGCCGATTTGCCACTACTTGAGAATACAATTCCTTTGGGTTTACCTTCAGAGCTTATCACCCGCAAACCAGCGTTAATGGCAAGCTGGTATCAGTTGTTAAGTACTGATGCAGGACTTGCTTACGCGCACAAACAACGTTTTCCGAGCTTAAATCTTTCAGCATCTATCAGTGATAGCACAGATAGAGTGAGTGATTTATTTTCGCCTTCAAGCTTAGCTTGGTCACTGATAGGTAGTATTTCAATGCCGCTTTTTGAAGGTGGTCGCTTAAAAGCCAATGAAGAGCAGGCAAGGCTTAGCGTTAAACGTCAGGAGCAAGCTTACCTTGCCACACTCTATGATGCATTTAATGAAGTTGAAACTGCAATCAGCCAAGAGCAAGCCTTGAAAGTGCGTTATGAAAAAACCTTAGAAGCACAAGAAAATGCAATTGCCGCAGAGCGTTTGTCTTTTGAGCAATATCAAAGTGGTTTAGTAACATACACGACAGTGCTTGATGCGCAAGATCGCTCTTTTAACGCGCAAAGCTCTGTTATCGAACTCAAAAACCAACTTATTAAAAATAGAATCAACTTACACATTGCCCTTGGCGGTGACTTTAGTGAAGCAAATAGCGAAGTAGCAGAGCAATAATCATGAATACTAAGACACGTAAAATATTAATTCCAGTTATTGTCATTGTCGTGACGGTATTACTCGTCATGTTTATTAAAGGTAACCCGCCGCAAGCAAATCGTTTTTCTTCACCACCGAAAGCGAAAGTAAATGTGGCTGTTAAAACCTTAACGCCAGAAACTTATCAAGTGATGATTGATAGTTTTGGTACCGTAAAACCGCGAACGCAAAGTATGTTAGTCGCGCAAGCATCAGGGCAAATTATTGAAATAAGTGAGCAATTTCGCGAAGGTGGCTTTTTTGAAAAAGGCGATGTGTTGTTGCGATTAGATGATAGAGATCACCGTGCCGAAGTAAAATCAGCGCAAGCGGCCTTATTAACAGCCGAGCAGGGTTTACTTGAAGAACAGGCTCGTGGTCGGCAGGCCGAAACTGACTGGAAGCGCTTAGGTAAAGGTGAGCAAGCAAGTAGCTTGGTACTTCGTAAACCACAATTAGCAGCAGCCGAAGCCAGTGTGTTGTCTGCGCAAGCGACACTTGAAAAAGCGAAACTTGATTTAGAGCGTACAAAGATCACAGCACCATATGCGGGTCGTGTTTTAAGTCGTAGCGTTGATTTAGGCCAAGTGGTGAGTAATAACATGGAGCTTGCCAGTATTTATGCTATCGATAGAGTTGAGATCCGTTTACCAATCAAAAATAAAGACTTACCGTTTATTAATTTGCCAGAGCAATTTCGTGATGGGGCTAAAAATAGCGCGGGTTCATTAGTTGAATTCAGCTCAGACCTTGTTGGTAAACAGCATTGGCAAGGTCAAGTTATTCGTACTGAAGGCGCTATAGATGAAAATGCGCAGCAGCTTTATGTGGTTGCGCAAATTAACGACCCTTATAAAGCCACGACTGTGAATCAGTATCCAATTAAAATTGGTCAGTACATCAAAGCACAAATTACTGGTAAAGCTATTGAAAATGCCATTGTGATCCCAAATAGCGCAATTTACCAAGGCACCTATGTTTACGTAGAAGAGCAGGGTGTACTGCGTCGTAAAAATATTGCACTTGCTTGGCAAAACGCTAACCAAGCTGTTGTCGCTGATGGTTTGTCTGCAGGCGATAACTTGGTGATTACACCGCTTGGTCAAGTGAGTTCTGGTACGCAAGTTACCGTTATGGGTAGCGAAGAGTATCAGGCAACCAGAGGAAAAGCTAAGCGTTCAAGCAATCAACAGCCGCCTAAAGAGCAAGGAGCGCAATAATGATTGCTTGGTTTACAAAGAATCATGTTGCAGCAAACTTATTGCTGATCAGCATTTTATTAGCGGGTTTATTTAGCGTTTCGACGCAAATACCACTTGAAGTGTTTCCATCGTTTGAGTCTGACCGAATTAGTGTCAGTGTATCACTTCGAGGATCAACTCCTGAAGATGTTGAAAAAGGGGTATCAATTCGCATAGAAGAAGCGGTGCAAGATCTTGAGGGAGTTAAGCGTATCACTAGCCGCTCTTCTGAAGGTTCTTCTTCGGTAAGTATTGAAGTTGAGACTGGGTATGATCCTAGGGAGCTTTTGGCTGACATTAAAAGCCGAGTAGATGCAATTAACACCTTTCCCGTCGATGCTGAAAAACCAATAGTTTCGCTTGCTGAATGGAAGCGAGAAGTAATTGCCGTTTCTGTTTCAAGTATTTATGGCGAAAAAGAAACCCTTGAATACGCAGAAACCGTGCGTGATGAACTACTGCGTTTACCAAGTGTAACTCAAGTTGAGCTAAGTGGGGTTCGTGATTACGAAATAGCAATAGAGGTGAGCCAAGATACCTTACGCCAGTATGATTTAAGCTTAGCTGACATATCATCAGCAATTCGCAATTCTAGTACTGATGTATCAGCCGGTAACTTAAAAACAGAAGGGGGTGATGTACTCATCCGCTCGAAAGGCCAAGCTTATCGCAAAGATGAATTTGCTAATATAGTGGTAAAAAACCAAGCTGATGGCACAATTATTCGTTTAGGTGACATTGCTCGTATTAGCGATGATTTTGAAGAAACCCCTGTTCGCACTCGCTTTAATGGTAAGCAAGCTGCATTTATTGATGTGTATCGTATTGGCCCGCAAAGTGCGATTGAAGTTGCTGATGCGGTAAAAAATTACATAACTGAGCATCAGAGCCAACTACCAGAAGGGTTTGAGTTAAGTTATTGGGATGATGACTCAGAAGTTGTAAAAAGCCGAATAGCAACGCTTACCAGTAACGCAATTCAGGGCGGAATTTTAGTCCTTGCGCTACTCACCTTATTCTTGCGTCCTGCCATAGCATTTTGGGTATTTATTGGGATCCCTGTGTCGTTCATGGGCGCGTTTTTAATGATGCCAATATTTGGTATCACACTTAATGTAATCAGCTTATTTGGTTTTATTTTGGTGCTAGGTATTGTTGTTGACGATGCCATTGTGACCGGTGAAAACGTCTACACCCATTTAAAAACTGCAGAGAGTGGTGAGCAAGCCGCTATTCGTGGAACGCAAGAAGTGGCAACTCCAGTCACCTTTGGTGTACTTACAACCGTTGCGGCATTTTTACCTCTCGCTTTTATTGAAGGTGCTCGAGGCGCCATTTTTGCACAAATTCCTGTCGTGGTTATTCCTGTTTTACTGTTCTCTTTGATTGAGTCTAAGTTTGTATTACCAGCACACTTAAAATACTTAAAGTTACGCCATGAAAAAGGCGAACCATCGAAACTAGAGCGCCTTCAACAGCGTTTTGCCGATGGCTTTGAACACGCAATAATGAAGTATTACCAACCATTATTGAATCTAGCTTTAAAGAATAAAATGGCTACGGTTAGCTTATTTGTTGGGATTTTTGTAATTATTGTTACCTTGATCACAAGTGGTTGGACTAAATTTACCTTTTTCCCGCGTATTCCAAGTGAAACTGTACGTGCATCCGTAACTTTCCCTGCCGGAACACCGTTTGAAGTGACCAATAAATACGTCATTAAAATGTCAGACAAGGCAAAAGAGTTACAAGATAAATACCGTGATGAAGACGGTCAAAGTGTGATTCTAAATATTTTGGCAACCACAGGTGGCCGTGGTGGTTCGTCAAATACCGGTAGTGTTAGATTTGAGATCATGCCGGCAGAAAAGCGTGATTCAGATATAGGCTCACGAGAGCTTGCCAGCGAATGGCGTGATCTTATCGGTATTATACCGGGAGCTGAGAGTGTCACTTTCCGTGCTGAGTTTGGCCGAACATCTAGCCCGATTGATGTACAGCTAAGCGGTAGCTCAATCGACACCCTCGAAGCAGTTGCTGAAAAAGTTAAAGTGCGTTTATCGACGTATCCAACTGTGTACGAAATAGCCGATAGCATGTCAGATGGTAAAGAAGAGCTACAAATTGAGCTGACAGAGCAGGGGTTAGCGCTTGGATTAAACCGTGTTGATGTATCGCAGCAAGTGCGTAACTCGTTTTTTGGTGCGCAGGTGCAGCGCATTCAACGTGGGCGCGACGATGTGCGGGTAATGGTGCGCTTACCGATTGAAGAGCGTCGCTCGGTTGCAGACTTAAAAGACATACTTATTAAAACACCTGCTGGTGGGACTGTGCCGCTTTCGCATGTGGCTACTTTAGTGCCGGGGCAAAGCCCATCGTCTATTTACCGTATTGACCGCTATCGAACATTGAATGTTACAGCTGATGTTGAAAAATCAAATACCAATATGACGGTACTACAAGCAGACTTAAAAACTTACTTAGATGAGCTAATGGTGCAATACCCAGGTGTTGATTACACACTCGAAGGCGAAGCCAAAGAGCAGCGAGAGTCATTTGGTTCATTGGCTTGGGGCCTCGTGTTTGTATTCTTTATTATTTATGCGTTATTAGCGATACCGTTTAAATCGTATACTCAGCCATTGATCGTGATGAGTGTTACTCCGTTTGGCATGATAGGTGCGGTAATGGGCCACTGGGTAATGGGTATGGAGTTAACCATTATGAGCTTACTTGGCATGTTAGCCTTGATAGGCGTGGTAGTGAATGACTCACTGGTACTGGTTGATTTTATCAATAAGAAGCGTGAAGAAGGCGGTGACTTACTTGAAACTGTTAAGGTTGCAGGGGCAGCACGTTTCCGCCCAGTTATGTTAACCAGTTTAACCACCTTTATTGGTTTAATGCCATTGCTATTTGAAAAAGCAACGCAAGCACAATTCCTTATTCCTATGGCGGTAAGCCTTGGCTTTGGGATTATCTTCGCAACGCTTATCACCTTGCTATTAGTGCCAGTTAATTACCTATTAATGGAGCGCTTTCAGGGATGGTTTAAGTAGGGGCGATAGGTTGAAAACATGTGTGTTGGGTAGAGTGAAATGAAACCCAACACACAGGAGCTATCAGCTTTCAGCCGTCAGCTATCAGAAAAACAAACAAGTTAGCGAGTTAGCAAGGGGAAAGAGTAAAGTTAACGAGTTTCGAGATGTAGGAAGCGTTTCAACGCCGAAAACTAAAATTTCTTGTAAAGGGAAATATAGGGAAAGTATTGATAACTTGAAACTAAATAATACCGTAGGCGTGAAATTTATTTCACGCGAATAATAATAAGTTTTGTATTAGAGAAAAACTAAGGGAAGGTATTGGTAGCTTGTAGCTTGTAGCTTGTAGCTTGTAGCTTGTAGCTTGTAGCTTGTAGCTTGTAGCTTGTAACTAAATAGAAATGGTGTTCCCCAAGTATGCGGTGCCCGGTGTCAGTCCTGAAACCTTGAGGTTTCAGGGCGGGGATCTGCGGTCTACCGTAGGCTTCTCGGTACATGCCGAGCTTGCACAATAGTAAACGAACAGAAACCCTAACATAAAATTTATCGGCTCAGGGACTTAACCAAGCTCCTGCACCCTAGGGAACACCTTCAGTATATAAGACAAGTTTCAATCCTTAAACCATAGAAGCAAAAAAAGCGGATCGTTCGCGTAGTTTTTCCCCACCTTTAACTGCTTATTTACTTTTCAGATTGCTTTTTGACCTCAATCATACAATTAATTGGAGTTGCGATTTATCGAGTGGTAGCATGACGTTACTTAGCCGAACAAAGAAAAAGTTATGAGCACGTTACCTGATTACCAACAAGCCCAATTGTTATTAGAAAAAAATGAAATTTTTGTCGCACCGTCAGAAGCCCATGGTGTGATAAGTGGTTTATTAGCCTGTGGCATCAATATTGAAGCCGATGAATACTTAGGTTTATTAAGTGATGTATTCAACGATGGCCAAGCTTTTAGTAAAGATTTAAAAGCATTTTTTGCTGATGTATATTCTCAGGTTGTTGCCAGTTTTAGTGATGAAGAATTTCAGTTTGACCTATTTTTACCAAGCGATGATGAAACGCTGATCGATTTAGCCAATGGCTTAGTATCTTGGGTATCGGGTTTTATGCTTGGTTTTGGTTTAAAACAAAAAGATTACGGCAAGTTATCAGCTGATGTGAAAGAAGTGATCAGCGACTTTAGTGAAATTACCCGCCTAGACACCATGTTTGAAGAGACCGAAGAAGACAGCCAAGCACTGCACGAAGTGATTGAGTATGTGCGTGTTTCTGCATTGTTATGTTTTGCTGAGCTAGGTAAAGAGCCAGTGGGAAAAAGCACTAAAAAGACCCTTCACTAATCAAATTACAGAGGTTTAGCATGTCGTCTATTGCTATCGATAAAGCTGAATTCAAAGCCCGTCGTGAGCGCTTGCTTGCGATGATGGATAAAAACAGCGTGGCTATTATTCCAGCTGCAGGAGAAGTAACACGCAGCCGTGATACTGAATATGCATTTCGCCAAGACAGTGATTTTTTCTACCTAACAGGGTTTAACGAACCTGATGCAGTTTTAGTGCTTTGCCCGTCAAGCGATACACCAAGTACGCTTATTTGTCGTAACAAAGACAAACTAGCTGAAATTTGGCATGGCCGTCGAATTGGCTTCGAAAAAGCTAAATCTGAGTACTTATTCGACGCAACGTGCCCACTTAGTGAACTAGATGAACAATTATTAGATTTGGTGAACGGCCAGCAGATTTTATTTTATGCACAAGGTACTTACGCAAATTTCGATGCAAAAATTTGGGATTTATTAAGCACACTTCGCAGCGCACCTAAAAAAGGCTATAAAGCCCCACATACCATTAAAGATATTCGTGGTTTAGTGCATGAGATGCGTTTGTTTAAATCTGATGCAGAATTAAACATTATGCGCACAGCGTGCGAAATTAGTGCACAAGGCCATATTCGCGCTATGCAGTTTGCCAAACCAGGCGCAACTGAATACCAATTAGAAGCAGAGCTTCATCATCATTATGCAATGAATGGTGCTCGTCACCCTGCTTATGGCACGATTGTCGGCAGTGGCGACAATGCCAATATTTTGCACTACACACAAAATGATGCTGAGCTAAAAGATGGCGATTTAGTATTAATTGATTCTGGCTGTGAACTTGAAGGTTATGCGGCAGATATTACACGCACCTTCCCAATTAATGGCAAATTTAGCGAACCACAAGCGGCGCTTTACAACATTGTATTAGCAGCCCAAGAAGCAGCATTTAGCCAAGTTAAGCCGGGCGGTAGTTTATCTAAAGCCAATGAATTAGCCTCAACAGTATTAACGCAAGGGCTTATTGATTTAGGCATTTTAACCGGCGAGCTTGATGAGCTTATGGCAAAACAAGCATGCAAAGCATTTTACATGCATGGTCTTGGTCATTGGTTAGGATTAGACGTACACGATGTTGGCGAATACAAGCTTGATGAAAAAGAGCGCGTATTTGAGCCGGGCATGGTGCTAACTATCGAACCGGGTTTATATATTAGCGAAGATGCAAAAGCACCAGAGCAATATAAAGGCATCGGTATTCGTATTGAAGATAACTTACTTGTCACTGAAGATGGCCATGAAAACCTGACCATTTCGGTTCCTAAAACCATTAGTGACATTGAAGCAGTGATGCAAGCAAATAAAGGCTAGGAGCAAGCGTGGCAAAGCAGTTTGATGTTGTCATTATCGGCGGTGGAATGGCGGGAGCAAGTTGTGCTCTGGGCCTAAAACAGAGCAATAATCAGTTATCAATCGCTGTAATTGAAGCAAATGAAGTAAGCGCAGACTATCACCCAAGCTTTGATGATAGAAGCATTGCGCTGGCTCAGCAGTCTGTTCAGTACTTAAAATCAATCAATGCGTTTGATTGCCAAGCGTCATTTGCAGCAGCGATTGAAAAAGTAACCGTATCTGATCGTGGTCATTTTGGTAAAACGCATATTGATTGCCAAGAATATGGTCATGATGCCCTTGGCTATGTGGTTGAAGTGAATCCATTTGGGCGTAGTCTTCACCAGCAACTTACTCGTACAGATGTTAGTTTGTTTTGCCCAGATACGGTTGCCAAGCTTGAATACCAAAGCAACTGTGCCATCATCACGCTAAACTCTGGCGAGCAGTTAAGCGCAAAACTTGTGGTGATTGCCGATGGCGCTCATTCGCAAAGTCGTAAACTGGCTAATATTGAGTTTAATACTCGCGCTTATCAGCAAGCGGCAATTATTGCCAACATCGAAGTGGCTGGTGGTCATCATCATCATGCCTTTGAGCGCTTTACCGAGCACGGCCCAATGGCACTGTTGCCAATGAGTAACAATCGATACTCACTGGTATGGTGTATGGAGCCTGAGCAAATTGAGCACCATATGGCACTTGAAGATGATGCCTTTTTAGCTGCGCTGCAAAAAGCATTTGGTTATTGCGGTGGCTCATTTAGTAAAGTGGGTATGCGTGCAAGTTATCCGCTTGTGTACGGTAAAGCCGAATCACTGAGCAACCACCGTACAGTATTAATTGGTAATGCAGGCCATGCAATCCACCCAATTGCCGGACAGGGCTTTAATTTAGGGCTACGTGATGTGCAATTATTGTGTGATATGGCAAATAGAAGCGACCTTGGTGATTACGCTTTTACTCGTTATTACAGCCAAACTCGCAGTAAAGATATTACTACCGTGATGACACTCACAGACAGCCTAGTGCGTTTGTTCTCAAACTCATCACGATTGCTTGCGCTTGGTCGCAACATTGGTCTTTTCTCAATGGATTTATTCTCCTCGTTAAAAACCCCACTGGCAAAACAGCTTATGGGTCAGGTTAAGCAAGGTAAACGGATATGAAACAAGCACAAGTTTGTATTGTCGGTGGTGGCTGTGTTGGCCTTACGCTAGCACTTGGTTTAGCAAAAGCAGATATCAGCGTTGTGGTGATTGATGCGAGTAAAAATCAAACTTTACCGGGTGATGATTACGCACTTCGCGTGAGCGCATTAAGCCTAGCTAGTCAGGGCTTATTTGAGTCATTAAATGTATGGCCAGAGATCATTAAACAACGTGCTACATCGTATACCTCGATGGATGTACGTGATCAAGACAGCTTTGGCAAAATTCATTTTGATCATAACGATCTCGATTTGCCGCAGTTAGGTCATATCGTTGAAAATGACATTATTCGCTACGCTTTAATTAGCGAACTTGAAAAGCAAAGTAATGCCACTTTATTATTCGAAACCCGCTACCAGCAAATTCATCAAACTGATTCTGATGTGTTTATTACTCTTGAAAGCGGCGAGCCTGTGATTGCTAAGTTATTAGTGGCGGCTGATGGGGCTAACTCGGCTATTCGCAAGCAGTTCAATATGCCAATTACTTTTAAAGATTATGACCATCACGCCATTGTTGCCACGGTTAAAACTGCTGCTGAGCATAACAACACGGCACGCCAAGTGTTTTTGCCAACCGGGCCGCTGGCGTTTTTACCCTTGCCAGATAAACATACGCACTCAATAGTTTGGTCAACAAGCCCAGAGCATTGCGACACACTTTTAGCGCTTGATGATAGCCACTTTAATAAAGCGGTTATGGCAGCACTCGATGGCCAATGTGGTTTATGTGAAGTGCAAAGTGAGCGCATGGCGTTTCCACTTAAGATGCGTTATGCCCAGCAGTGGGTGTCGGGCAAAGTGGTTTTAATGGGCGATGCAGCGCATACCATTCATCCATTAGCCGGTTTAGGCATGAACCTTGGCCTTAAAGACGCCGCCTATTTAATTGAGCTATTAAGTAACGAGCAAGGTGAATTTGCAAGTGCACGCACGCTGCGTGATTATGAACGTACTCGTAAGCTTGATGCACAAAAACACATTGCCATGATGCAAGGCTTAAAAGAGTTATTTGCAGGCGCTAACCCACTGAAAAAACTCGTACGTGGTGTTGGTTTAAGCCTTGTAGACAACCTTGGCCCAATTAAACATTTGTTCGCCAAAGAAGCAATTGGTAAATAACGCCTAACTAGTTGTTACTATTTAGTTTAAGCCGCAGCTAAGCAATTAGCTGCGGCTTTTTTGGACTTATATGAATGCAAAATGATAGCGCTGTCATTTTTGTTAGTGTATGATTAAATTTTTGTGATTGGTATGGAAATTGAACAGCTCTGTTGAGTTGTATACTAGATTCCAACCAAATAAAAATAATTAAACTAAGAGAACAATTATGGAAGCAACGGTTGAGTGTGACAACAACACAAAACAAAGCATCTGGCTGCCAATGGTATTGGCCGGCTCAATGTTTTTTATCTTAGGGTGTATAACGTGGCTTAATGGTGCAATTACACCATTTTTGCAGCAAATGCTTGAGCTTTCGCCGTTACAAGCTTCGTTTATCATCTCTTCTTTTTATATTGCGGTAACAGTTGCCGGTATCCCATCGGCTATGCTGATTAAACGCGTTGGTTATAAGAATGGTATGGCGATTGGCTGTGCGATTATGGCTTTATCTGCGCTGATGTATATTCCGGCTGCAAAACTGCAAATGATCGAAATCTTCTTGTTCGCACAGTTAATGATAGGTGTTGGACAAACCGTATTACAAACCGCTGTTAACCCATACGTGGTTAAAATGGGATCTGAGAAATCAGCCGCTGTGCGGGTGTGTATCATGGGCTTATTAAACAAATTTGCGGGTGTTATTGTGCCTGTTATTTTTGCCGCTGTAGTTGTAAGCGGTGTTGTTGATGGTGCTGGTAAATTATCGCAAGAGCAAAAAGACATTATGGCAAATAGCCTTATCATGCCTTATGTATTGATTGCTGCGTTAATTATGTTATTTGCAGCCTTTGCCAAATTTGCACCATTGCCTGATTTAGTATTTGATGAAGACGAAACATCCAACGGCAAAGGCGAAATTAAAGAAACCCTAGCACACCCTCACTTAGTTTTAGGTGTAGTGGGTATTGCGCTATACGTTGCTGTTGAAGTTATTGCAGCAGACACCATTGGCTCGTACGCATTACAAATTGGCGTTGCTGATTATTCAGTTATGACCTCTTACACCATGGCGTGTATGTTGATTGGTTACGCAATTGGTATTTTAACTATTCCACGCTTTATGAGCCAACAAACGGCGTTATTAATGTCGGGTATTGCCGGTATTATTACCGTGTTGTTAGTGGTGCTTGGCAGTAATGACTCGTTCATTATTTCAAACCTATTATTAGTGCCATTTGGTGGCCCACAATTACCAGACCCATTGTTATGCATTGCGTTACTAGGCTTTGCTAATGCTATGGTTTGGCCTGCAATTTGGCCACTGGCTTTAGCTGGCTTAGGTCGCTTAACAGGCACCGCATCAGGCTTATTGATCATGGGTATTGCTGGTGGTGCACTAGGTCCATTACTAATCGGTTTAGGAAACGTAGCAGGCCTTGGCGCACAAGGTGCTTACATCGTTATGATCCCAAGTTATGTATTCATTTTATTCTACGCCTTAAAAGGCCATAAGATGAGAAGCTGGAAGTAACCCAGCAAACTGATTTTTCAAGTTAGACAAAGCCGCGGTACGCCCATCATCGCGGCTTTTTTGTGTGTAAAAATTAGTGAGTTTCGAGTTAGCAAGGGGAAAGGGACGAGATACGAGGTGTAGGAGGCGTTTTAACGTCGAAAAAATGGAGATATTAGATATCAGTGGTTAGAAGTTAGATTAGATTGTGCCTGCGCATAGTTAAATTGAAATGCTTATCCGTAGGCGTGAAATTTATTTCACGCGATGCTTATTTAACCACAAAAGCAACACGTAGGTCGGGCTTTAGCCCGTCAATGTTAGCGGTTATGTGTCGCCATAAATGACGACTTACAGTGCTTGATTCATTAGCTCGTAGGTTGGGAAGAGCGGAGCGAAACCCAACGTTTCACTATTTTTTGCACAAAGAGAAAACAATGAGAAGAGAATGAGAAAGACCATAAAGTTATGTAGTTTTTCCTCTAAAGCGCAGCGCCTCTTATCCTCTTTGTGAGCATCCATTGAATTACGCGATATAAAATCGCGGCTACAATCTCGCTAACTCTCACCCACAAAAAAGCCGTGGGATTTTCATCACACGGCTTTTGATATTTCGCTAAGTCGTTTTATTAGAACGAGTAGCTGTAACCTAGTTGTAGGGTACGTGGTTTACCCGGTTGAATACCGCCGTTTGCACGGTTTGCAACGTAGGTTTTGTCAAACAGGTTGTCTACTGTTAAGTATACTTTTTGTTTGTCGTCGATTAGGTATTTAGCAGCTAAATCCCATACAACGCGGCTGTCGATTGCATTGCGACCTGAGCTAGTTAAGTCTGCGTGTGCATCAGATACATAACGCATTTGCGTATCGAATACAAAGCTTGAGAACTCAGCACCCACTGAAAGCGCTAATTGGTTTTCAGGCACGTATGGCATTGCATCGCCTTTTTCTACGCTACCCCAAAGATCTGATTCAAACGCGTTGTCGAACTCAGAATCCGTGTAAGTGTAAGTTAAGCGAACAGGGAACGAAGCTGCATTAGCAGCAAATACTTTACCTGCACTTAGCTCAAAGCCAGACACAGATACTTCACCGTAGTTGTATTGATCGCCAATGTTGTCATCGCTACAACCTACAGCCGCAGTACAGTTACCGTGCATGTTTGTGTAGTCAGAGTTAAAGTAAATTACTTCACCTTGAATACCCGCGTAATCGTAACGACCACCTAGCTCAATGTTAACACTCTCTTCTTCTTCTTGATCTGCGTTACCCGGTGCCGCTGGAGCGTAACCTTTTTGAATACCAGCAAGAAGCGTTAGGTTATCGCTTACAGTATAAGTAGCACCTAGTGATGGAACTAAGATCTCTGTGTCGTTGCTGATGTCTTTTGTTAGGCCATTTTCACGGTTTGGATCAGACTTAGCCCATTCAACACGTTTGATTGTGATGTCTTCGTAGCGAAGACCTGCGCTAATGACTAATGCATCAAGTGACCACTCATCTTGAATGAATAGGGTCGTCGCTTCGGCGCTGTCTACACGGTTGCTATCAGAACCCGGCACGCCTTTTTCAGTTAGCGTCATTGATAGGTCTTGATTAAGCGTGTATTTGTCTTGCCATTGGAAGCGATCCATTTCATCTTCGTGGTAACGCGCACCAACAGTGATGTAGTGGCTACCTGCAGGGATATGGAATTCAGTTTGTAAGCCTTTCGCTTGGTAATCACGGTTGTTTGCTTTTACTGCAACGCCTTCAATACCTTCGCTCGTTGGATTTGCTTCAAACTCGCTGTATTGCTCAAGGTTACTTGTGCCTACTTTGCTTGCTTTATACCAGTTACGGTGGAAGTCATTTAGGTAAGCAGTAGCAAGTAACTCGTAACCTTTACCGAAGCGGTATGCATAGTTGATTTGGTATGCATTGTGTTGTGTGTTCATTTCATCGTTTTGCGATGCTGCATAACGACGGTAAGGGTTTTCTTGGTAATCAACGTCAGTTAAGCCCATGTACGTTTCGTCAGAGCGCTCGTCTGAGTACTTTAACTTCATTTCTAGGCTGTGTGCTTCGTTATCACCAAAGTCAAAGCCAAACTTTAATAAGAAATCGTTCTTTTCGAAGCCTGTGTTGTCGCTACCTACAGGTAAATCTTTAAAGCCATCTGCACCGTAAGTAAATACTTCTACAAGGCCCGCAGCATTGTTTTTCTTTTTACCGAAGTAAGCATGACCTTTGTAGAAACCGTCGCTACCAAGCTCGGCGTTAAGTAAACCTTTAGACCCTTCAGTTGGTAAGCTACGAGAAACTAAGTTTAAAACACCGCCTGTTGTACGTGGGCCATACTTAACAGAAGCTGCACCTTTAAGTACTTCGATTGACTCCATACGACCCATAGTAGGGAAGTAGTAAGCAGAAGGCGCTGAGTAAGGTGCTGGTGCTACAAGTACACCATCTTCCATTACTGAGATTTTGTCGTTACGACCCGTACCCGTACCACGCATACCGATGTTAGGACGAAGGCCATAGCCGTCTTCTTCTTGTACATATACACCAGGTACAGCACTTAAAACACGAGAGATATCAGTATATTCAAACTTTTCTAGTTCTTGCTCATCAATAAAAGTAGCAGAGCCAGGAATATCGTTAATTGCAGATGCAGAGCCAATTACAGTGATTTGCTCGAAGTTTTTCTCTTCTTTAGTTACATCTTTTGCAAAAGCATTAGCGCTTAAAGATAAAGCGACCGCAGTCGAAAGCGTAGAAACAATAAACTTAGGTGTCATTGTGTGTCCTGTGTATGTTTAGATTTTTTTAACCGGCGCAATTAAAACATGTAAAATAATGCGAATCAATCCTATTTGTAATAAAACAGGTATGAACTGTAAGTTTATGAATTAAATCACTTATAAGAAATACAGTAGTATTGTATTACGATATCGGGTTTGGGTTGGTGTTAAGTAAAACTTAATAGGCGGAGCGAAACACAACGTCTCGAGTCGTCTGCTATCAGATTCAAAAGTTAGCGAGTTAGAAAGAGTAAAGGAGAAAGAAGCTATAACCTTTAGTTAGATTGTGCCTGCGCATAGTTAAATTGAAATGCTCACCTGTAGGCGTGAAATTTATTTCGCGCGATGCTTATCTAAACCACAGAAACAAGATGTAGGTCGGGCTTTAGCCCGTCAATTTTAACTATTATGTGTCGCCATAAATGACGACTTACATTGCTTGATTCATTAGCTCGTAGGTTGGGAAGAGCGGAGCGAAACCCAACGTTTCACTATTTTTTGCACAAAGAGAAAATAATGAGAAGTGAATGAGCAACTCAATAAAACTATTAGTTACTTTCCTCTAAAGCGTAGCGTCTCTTTTCCTCTTTGTGAGTATTCATTGAATTACGAGATATAAAATCGTTTTTACAATTTTGAAAACTCACACCTACGTCAAACGTAAGGCGATAAATTCGGCGAGTTTATCTACGGCGGTGCCGGGGTCGTCGGTGCGTTTAATTAAACTAATACCGATTTGACCAAGCTCGGGGAGGTCTTTGGTTTGCAGTTGGTAGTTAAGCTCATTTGGCACGGTACTTTTTGCCAGCACTGTAATGCCTAAGCCTTCTTTTAACGCCGCAGTTAGGCCGGTTAAGTCGGCATTACTGTAGGCAATGCGGTATTTAATACCCGCACTTTGTAGTGCCTCGATTGCGCGGCGGCGATAAATACATCCCTCAGGGGCGGTTACAAGCGTTACTACATCATTTTGTGCAAGGTTTAAATCACCCACCCATACGAGTTGGTCTTGCATAAAAATAGGGAACTTAGCTGATTCTAGCTCTTCGTTTAATGCCAGCACTAAATCGAATTGATCTTGGCGCGAGACCGACAACAAATGTTTACTCAATCGAGAACGCACTTCGAGTGATACGTCAGGGTAGAGGGCCACGAAGTCACCAATAATTGAAGGTAAAATACGTGCAGCAAATTCACTGGGGATCCCCAAGCGCACTTTACCGGTCACGTTTTCACTGGTGAACTGCTGCAAAATAGCATCGTTTTGTTGCAGCATTTGCTTTGCTAGTGGCATAAGCAATTCGCCATACTGATTAAGCACTTGGCGCTGACCTTGCTTTTTAAACAGCTTATGGCCCAGCATGTCTTCAAGGCGCTTTATTTGTAAGCTCACAGCCGGTTGCGATAGCCCCAATAATTCACCTGCTTTGGCAAATCCGCCAACTTCAACAACAGTGACTAAAGTACGTAAACTATCGGTAGAAATGTTTTTCATTAAAAAATTCTATTTATAGGGCTGTATATATAAGCATTATTTATCAATTGATAAATAATTACAATTTGTTGTTGCTAGCACGGCGCAATATACTTCAGCCATTAATGATTGATAGGTGTCACATATGACTTTTACGCCAATAATGTTTGCTCGCCACAGCCAAGCTGAGACCCCAGCAGACAACGTGCTACAAGCTAATAGCGATACTGCCATTATGGATTTTAGTGGCACTGAAGCAATCCCATTTTTAACGGCTATTTTAGGTCTTGATATTAATAAGCTAACCGCTAGTGGTTTAGGCTTACGTAGTTCATTAGACGATGACCTAACAAGCAGCTACGCTTATGCCCTGTATTACTTTAACGAAACTGCATTTCGTTTTGTATTAGGTAAAGATGCCAGCGTGCAATTACAGTCGCTTATTAATGAGCAACAACTACGTTACGACATTGATTATGTAATGCGTGACGATTTAAGCGCGCTAACCCTAAGTGGTGAGCAAGCGTTTGATGCTTTGGTCGATAGCTTTAAGCTAACGCCGGGACTGCGTTTATCAGACATGCGCAGCTGCTATGGTGCACAAAGTGGTGAGGTATTTATTACCGCCATAGATAACCAAGCAACACAGCAATTTCAGCTGGTGGCGCGCCAAGCAGAGCTTGATAAATGGCAAACGCACTTACAGCAGCTTGGCTTTGATTTAGCCTTAGCCAACGTTGCTTAAAACATAAAATTTTTAAAACAGCTACGCACTTGGGTGTTTAGCTGTTTTTTAGTTACAAAATCGCAATTTGGGTGTGACAACTGTGCAACTAATGTATAATCGCCGCCCATGTTATTCCCCCTCATTAAATTGAGGCCACGCCCCACAACTTGTGGGTTAATTTAAAAGTGAAGGAATATTATGACTTCTAAAACAGTTTTACATGCTAAGCACCTTGAAGCTGGCGCAAAAATGGTTGATTTTCACGGCTGGGAAATGCCAATCAACTACGGTTCACAAATCGAAGAGCATAATGCGGTTCGCACAGATGCAGGTATGTTTGACGTATCTCACATGACAATTGTTGATGTTCAAGGCGATCAAGCGCAAGCGTTCTTACGTAAGCTAGTGGCAAACGACGTTGCTAAGTTAACTGTACCGGGTAAAGCACTTTACACAGGTATGCTTAACGAAGAAGGCGGCGTAATCGACGACCTTATCATCTATTTCTTCTCAGAAACGAACTACCGTTTAGTTGTTAACTCAGCAACACGTGAAAAAGATTTAGCGCATTTAGCTAAAGTTTCGGCTGATTTCGCCGTAACGGTTACTGAGCGTCCTGAGTTTGCAATGATTGCCGTTCAAGGCCCTAACGCACGTGCTAAAACAGCAACAGTACTTAACGCAGAGCAACAAGCTGCTGTTGAAGGTATGAAGCCTTTCTTTGGTGTGCAAGCAGGTGATTTATTTATTGCGACAACAGGCTATACTGGCGAAGATGGTTATGAAATCGTAGTACCTAACGATCAAGCTGCTGATTTATGGCAACAACTTCTAGACGCAGGCGTAGCGCCAGCGGGTCTAGGTGCACGTGATACGTTACGTCTTGAAGCAGGTATGAACCTTTACGGCCTAGATATGGACGAAAGTGTTTCTCCACTTGCTGCAAACATGGCGTGGACAATCGCATGGGAGCCAGAAGATCGTAAGTTTATCGGTCGTGAAGTATTAGAACAGCAACGCGCTGACAAAAGCACAGACAAACTAGTTGGTTTAGTGCTTGAAGAAAAAGGCGTATTGCGTAGCGGTTTAAAAGTCATCGTTGAAGGTGGTGAAGGGGTGATTACCTCTGGTACATTCTCACCAACTCTTGGTCACAGTGTTGCGCTAGCACGCGTTCCGCGTTCAACTGGCGAAACAGCCCAAGTAGAGATGCGTAAAAAACTGGTTAACGTTAAGGTTGTTAAACCTTGCTTTGTACGTAACGGCAAATCAGTTATCTAAACTATAAAAAATTTGGTGTTATCACCTAATAATGCCAATCATGTTGAGTTGTTAGCATGATTGGTAACAGAACCAAAGGAACAAAAAGATGAGCAATATCCCAAGCGAATTAAAATATGCTACTTCACACGAGTGGGTTCGCGACGAAGGTGACGGTACGTTTACTGTAGGTATCACTGAGCACGCACAAGAACTTCTTGGCGACATGGTATTCGTTGAATTACCAGAAGTTGGTGATGAAGTTGACGCGGGTGAAGACTGCGCAGTAGCTGAGTCTGTAAAAGCAGCATCAGACATCTACGCACCAATCGGCGGTGAAATCGTTGCAATCAACGAAGATCTTGAAGATTCGCCTGAAACAGTAAATAACGACCCATACACTGACGGTTGGTTATTCCGTATCAAAGCATCTGACACATCAGAGCTTGATAACCTGTTAGACGCTGAAGGCTACGCTAACACAATCGACGAAGACTAATTAATTAGTCACGCCGACTAAAAGCCCCGTCTAGATCCCCAGCTAATAAAATACGTAGCTTGGGTTTCACAGGGGCTTTTATGATTTTATAGCTTACCTTTCCATACGCTGTAAGTTACTAAATCAACACGTTTTTAAGTTATTGCCAGTTACCCATTGGCAGTAACCACTTTTTTTTGGATCATAGGAATCTGGACAAATGTCAAACGCCAAATCTCTTGAACAATTAGAGCAAAAGCAAGATTTTATTCGCCGTCACATTGGGCCAAGCCCAGCGCAAGTAAGCGACATGCTGAGCGCTCTTGGAGTATCGAGTGTTGAAGAGCTGATCGGTCAAACGGTACCTGCAAGCATTCGCTTAGAGCAAGGTTTATCAATTGGCGAAAGCCGCACTGAAGTTGAAACACTAAGCTACTTAAAATCAGTAGCAAGCAAAAATAAAGTGTTCAAATCATACATCGGTCAAGGCTACCACCCAACTCACGTACCACACGTAATTTTACGTAACGTACTTGAGAATCCAGGCTGGTACACTGCGTATACACCATACCAACCAGAGATTGCACAAGGTCGTTTAGAATCATTATTAAACTTCCAGACTATGACCCTAGACCTAACAGGTCTTGATTTAGCAAGCGCGTCATTACTTGACGAGTCAACGGCTGCAGCAGAAGCAATGGGCCTTGCAAAGCGTGTTGCTAAGTCTAAAGCAAATGCATTCTTCATCGCTGATGACGTGCACACACAAACAATCGACGTTGTTGCAACACGTGCAGAGCAGTTCGGCTTTGACGTTATCGTTGGTAAAGCAGCTGAAGCACTAGACCACGATATTTTTGGTGCGTTATTCCAATACCCATCAACAACGGGTGAAATCACTGACGTAACCGATTTAATCGCTGGCGTACAAAGCAAAAAAGCGATTGCCTGTGTTGCTGCAGACATCATGAGCTTATTACTGCTTAAAGCACCAGGTAAGCTAGGTGCAGACGTAGTGCTTGGTTCAGCACAGCGTTTTGGTGTACCTATGGGTTACGGTGGTCCACACGCTGCATTCTTCGCAACACGCGACAAGTACAAGCGTTCACTACCTGGTCGTATTATCGGTGTTTCTAAAGACCGTTTAGGTAACGACGCACTACGTATGGCAATGCAAACACGTGAACAACACATTCGTCGTGAAAAAGCCAACTCAAACATCTGTACAGCGCAAGTATTACTAGCGAACATGGCAGCGTTCTACGCGGTTTACCACGGTCCACAAGGCCTTAAAACTATCGCTGAGCGTATCCACCGTTTTGCAGACATCTTAGCGGCAGGCTTAAAATCAAAAGGCTTAAACCTTAAGCACGATACATGGTTTGATACGCTAACTGTTGTTGCAGATAACAAAGACGAAATCGTTGCACGTGCAGTAGCAAACGGCGTTAACTTTGCGTCTAACCGCGCAGGTGAATACTCAATTTCTGTATCAGAAACAACAACTCGTGCAGACGTAGCTGAGTTATTCGACATCATCTTAGGTGAAGATCACGGCCTAAGCGTTGACGCACTAGCAAACGAAATCGAAGTAAACGGCAGCAACTCAATTCCTGCAAGCCTAGTACGCGATGACGAAATTTTAACGCACCCTAACTTCAACTCGTACCACAGCGAGACTGAAATGTTGCGTTACATCAAGCGCCTAGAGAACAAAGACTTAGCGCTTAACCACTCAATGATCTCATTAGGTTCATGTACGATGAAACTTAATGCGACAGCTGAGATGATCCCAATCACTTGGCCTGAGTTTGCAAACCTACACCCATTCTGCCCACTTGATCAGGCAGCGGGTTACCAAATCATGATGACAGAACTACATGATTGGTTAGTAAACATCACAGGTTACGATGCAGTTTCACTACAACCTAACTCAGGTGCACAAGGTGAATACGCAGGCTTAATCGCGATTCGTAAATACCACGAGTCACGCGGTGAAGGTCACCGTAACGTATGTTTGATCCCAAGTTCAGCGCACGGTACAAACCCAGCGTCTGCACAAATGGCAAGCATGAAAATCGTGGTTGTTGACTGTGATAAAAACGGTAACGTTGATATGGCAGACCTTAAAGCGAAAGCCGAAGAGGTATCTGAAAACCTATCTTGTATCATGATCACTTACCCATCTACACACGGTGTTTACGAAGAAACAATTCGTGAAATCTGTGACATCGTGCACCAGCACGGCGGTCAAGTGTACATGGACGGCGCAAACATGAACGCGCAAGTAGGTGTTACAAGCCCAGGTTCAATCGGTTCTGACGTATCGCACCTTAACCTACACAAAACATTCTGTATTCCACACGGTGGTGGTGGTCCAGGTGTTGGCCCAATCGGTGTTAAATCTCACCTAGCGCCATTTATGCCTAACCACAGCGTAATTAATGTTGCTGGCACAAATATCGGTAACGGTGCGGTTTCTGCTGCCCCTTACGGCTCAGCGGCTATTTTACCAATCTCGTGGGCATACATTGCCATGATGGGCTCTGAAGGCTTAAAACAAGCAACAGAAATGGCTATCGTGAACGCTAACTACTTATCTGAGAAGCTAAGCGAGCACTACCCAATTTTATACCGTGGCCGTAACAACCGCGTTGCGCACGAGTGTATTGTTGACCTACGCCCACTTAAAGAACAAACAGGCATCTCTGAAATGGACGTAGCTAAACGTTTACAAGACTACGGCTTCCATTCACCAACTATGTCATTCCCAGTAGCTGGCACACTAATGATTGAGCCAACTGAGTCTGAGTCTAAAGTTGAGATCGACCGTTTCATCGAAGCAATGGTGTCAATCAAGTCAGAAATCGACCGTATCGCATCTGGCGAATGGTCAATTGAAAACAACCCGCTAGTGTTTGCACCGCACACACAAGCAGACGTACTAGGCAATGAGTGGGATCGTGCATACGACCGTTTCTACGCAGCATTCCCAGTACCAAGCGTAGCAAAAGACAAATTCTGGCCTACAGTAACCCGTATCGATGACGTATACGGCGACCGTAACCTAGTTTGTTCATGCCCAGCGGTTGAGACATACCGTGACTAAGGTTTGATTGTCGAGCTCGAATAAAGATTGCAACTATCGGAATTAAGTTTGCAACTCAAATAAAGTTTGCAACCGATAGTTGAATCTTGAGGTTAGTAAAAATTGAAAAAGCGAACCAGTTGGTTCGCTTTTTTTTATATTTATTAATGTAGTTAATATTTAGGCTACCAGCCTTGAAAGCTGTGGGTCGTTGCGAAGTAACAAGCACCAGCGAGCAACAGACGAAAGTTCTGCACTAGGGTTAGTCATTTCCCTTATTCGCGCACGCACCTCTGTCAGCTTTGCTTTGGCTGCCGGATTGTTGCCAGCTACACACCGCGTTTTTGCTGTCTGAAAATCCTCAATCAGACCGTCAACTTTCTGCCAGACTTTTCGGCGGGCTTCTGCCAGCGGGGCGTGCTCATTGAGTTTAAGCCGCTTTACGGTCTCTACTACTCGTTGTTGCTCCCACGCAGAGGTACCAGGTGCAGGGATGACCTTGCCTTCCTCATCGAAAGCAATGAGAGATACGTCATCGTCGTCAATGGGGTCAAGTAAATAACGGGCTTCGGATTCTTCGCACGGTGCAGCATACGTCGATAGCAATGAGCCGGTCTGTAATGGAAACCAGCCGCCTTTTTTGCGGTTACCCACATTGCCGCAAACTCGAAAACTCATATAATCGAAGGCTAACCACCAGTAGCCATCACGCTTGGTACCATCAAGAGCTTTGGCTTCTTTTTTTGGACGAAAATGCTCAACGTCGTAATGGGAGTAAAGTTCTCGTACTTCTGAGAACCAACACTTGCCGCCAGAGAGCGCTAGTAACCATTCCTTTAAAGCCCCCCAGTGAGCACTATTGGCATCAATCAAAGCATTGCGTTGTTCATGTTGGCCAGTGGTCTCAAGAGCAGCTAACTCGCCAACGAGGCGATTGGATTTATCTACCCATGTATCCCATTGCACTTGCGTCCATGGTGCCCAGCCAGGGATGTTAGTGTCTGTTGGTTTCTTATGTTCGAGGTCGATAAAAATCATTCGCTCGCTTCCTCGCGCAAAATTTCATCGATGATGTCATTGGCAATGCGATCTTGTTCGGCTTGTTCTTCTGGCGTTAATAGTGTTTTGCGGAATTTTCGGTGTTGCGCCATTTTACGCACGAACAATGCGTAGTCTGGGTCACGAAAATCAGCAGTTGAAAATCCTAGGTCGGCCAGCTCGGCAGAAAGGCGAGAAAGCTCCGCGTTTTCTTCAGGGGTTCGAGGAGATTTTACAAATAACTCATTGCGGCGGAACAAGCGTCGTTCGGTTTCAGCATCGAGTGTCGATGATAGGCCAAACAATTCGCTTTTCAATAAACCTGTTACTCCCATACCTTGAGGGTGTTCATCCGGTTGCTCAACAAGAGTTTTAGCGCCATTATTTTTGATTATATGAACTTGCTCTCTCTTAAGCGAACCAACCATCATAGGATCGTGAGTGGTGATGAGAATCTGCGATTCACTTTTTGATTTTGAGTCTTCCTCAGTTGTTAACACTCCCTCAATGTCGTCGAAGTAACGAAGCTTCCAAATAGGATTTAAATGTGTATCTGGTTCATCAAGTAAGAATAAACATTGATCTTCACGGGTAATCCGCATAAGGCCTAGAACCGTCAGCATCTGTAGTTCACCCTCTGACAGTTGTGTAAAACTCACTTTCCCACCGTGTTCATCGCGTTTCTTGACGGTAATCCTTACTTCATCAATCAAATCGCCAATGTAAGCACCTTCTGCATAACGGAAAAAGCTATCTGGGCTGCCAACCAACTCACCTAGTTCCTTTAGTTTGTGTTTGTCAGGTACAAATAAATAAAGTTGTTTTTGCTTTTCTGTACGACCACGAAAATCAATCTGCTTAGTTGCCTCTTGTTCAATCGGTGCCCATGAGACTTGCCAGAGTTTATCAAGGAATTCACTGACCACATTACCTCGGGCATACCAGAAGCGAGGATCGCCTTCATTGAGTTCATTTTCATCGAATTTCCTATTTCGGCGTTTTTCACGCAAACGGTGAGGCTCTTTGAGAACGAAAAGGGCTGACTCTAAGGACTCAATATGTAAGTTATCCAAAACCTTCTTAAAAACAGGATCATCAGATAGTAGGCACGCCAATAAAACCAATTGGCTATGGCCGCCACGACAGTAAAATAGGCGACGAAGTCGATCATCACCAGCTTTATTAAGTCTCGCTTCTCGACGACGCTTGGCTTCTTCAATTGCTCGGATATCAGCATCACTGGCGGTGAAATTTTCAAGCAAGTGCTCTGGTAAAACTTCATCAGCTGTAATTTCTTGTCGAAGATTAAAGCGACGCTGATGCTCTTGAAAAAGTTTTTCAATACGCTCGTTACGTCCAGAGTAATAAGCGAATATATGTGAAGGCAGTAATTCACGGTTTTTTAGAAGAAAGCCCTGTGATTCACTGTTGCCATTTACCCAGACAAAAGGTCTTTTTTGCTTAGCAGTATCAGCTTTGATTCGTATTATGTTTCCCCGAATTTCGTACTCGAATGTGTAATCAAATGCCGCCTCACGGTCGAGATCTATGTCACGAAAGAGCGTAATTAACGCTTCAATTAAATTAGATTTACCTGTACCGTTCTGTCCAATTAACGCATGGCTTCGAATACGCTTAGACTCCTCAGATTTGCCGGTACTTGAATTATGTGATAATTCAATGGCAAAGCTCATTTCTGCATCTCGTAAGTTGCGAAAATGAGGCATGGCTAAATAACGTAACTGCATAACAAATCCTTTTATTCTTCTATTTTTTCTAGCATTTCAGCCTTTTCTGGTTCAAGTATCCAGCCATGAGCGACTTCGACTTTTAATTGCGCGTAAAAGGCGTCAATTTCGCCACCAAAACGCTGCCATAAATCTTTCGCGCTCATCTCGCCACTATGGCGGGCGAGAATGGTGGCCAGCGGGGCTTGGGCTTTGATATCAGGCGGCGTGCCTAAACGCACGGGTGCCACCAGTTTTGTTTGTGGGGCTTTCATAGGTTCCTCTTCTTGTTCGATGGCGATTCCGGTGATAGAAGCGACTGAGGCAGCCGCGAGCGACGTTGCAACCTTACCTGCATTATTTAATGACTTCTCTAAGTCATCACAAATGGTCATCAACTGCTCTATCCGGTCGACGATACGTTGCTGCTCTGGGATTGGTGGAATTGGCAGTAGAAGCTGCTTCAGCTTTGCTGCCTTGATGCCCTTTGCGGTCATCCCAGTAGAGTTTTTCTCAAGCAGGTTTTGATATGTTGGCGACATCATGAAGTACATTGCACATTTTGTGTTTAGATCGGCGAACGGTTGAAAATTAATCACACGTTGTGCCAAAGCAAAGCTCGGCTCTTGTTCAATTAATGCAACATTTCCAAGAGGCGCTTCAGTCGTAAAAAGTAAGTCTCCTGTTTTCGGGAACCCGCGAGTCATCCACTCTTTGTATGATTTCTCTGAAATGTATTCGACCGGCTCCTTATTCAATCGCCGAGGTCGCACGTTTTTAGCAGTAACTAGAACCACTCCGCTTTCTGTTTTTGGCGGTGTTTTTCCGCGGTAGTCGATAAACTGAAATAAATCTTCAAGGGCGACCTTTGTCCAATGGTCTGCGATCTCTAGTTCTAGTTGGTGAACGTCAGTGGCTGAAGCTTTCTTCCGCTTCATTTCACCTGAACTTAACCGTTCTTGCTTACGACGATTATTGCGTTCTAAGAAGGCATCAACAGCCTCATCGGCAGGTGATGCTTCGCTAAGGTAACCGGTAATGGCAAGATCTAGAACAGCTGACCTTAGCGCTTCCACATCCTCCGGCGCGGAAAACAGATGGCCAAAGTTAGCTTGCAGGCGTAGCCAGCTGTCTTGCAGCTCATGTGGGCTTTGGCTGACGGCGACGGCTTGCAAGGTGGATTGGCGCAGGTGGTTTTGCAAGGTGCGGCGTTTTTGTTGCTGTGCTTCTAGCTGATCGCATAAAGCCATTAGCTCATCAACTTTTGCGACAATGCGAGATTGTTCTTCGGTTGGCGGCAATCCAATTCGAGTCGCTATGATTTTCGCTTTTGAAATGTTGGGTTGGGCGCCACCAGCACCTAACCCTATAAAGAATCTTTTAAGTGCCTTTAGCGTTATCAAAAGGAATCTATTGTTCAACCCCTTGTAAGGAGTACAAGCACATACAGCCTGATTTGTAGTACTTTCTACTTCTATGATGGAAGTTTGGCCAATATTTGCACCATACATCGCGATCAATACATCGCCAGGCGAGTTTAACCGTAAGGAGCATTCCTTTAGAGCCAAATCAGAAACATGTTCTTCCGCGACAGAAATTAGGTCAGCCTTTAGCTCGCCTGATTTGAACCAAGGTATTGTCCCACCGTAATACATGGAATTACTTCTTGATGGTGTTGACCCTGCTCCCCAATCGCCTAACTCGCCTAAATCAGCTACTACCCAGTTTGATGGGATTTTGCTTTCAGATATATGTTGCCTATTAATTGTTTTCTTTTTAGATGCTGCTCTTTTCTTGGGGGCGTTTTTTGAAGCGTGGTTTCTCATTTTCTCTATTATTAAATGAGCTTCAAAGTCACTTTCAATTTGTGGGACAACTTTTCCTGTGATGGCTAGATGCAACACAAGCTCCCGCAAGCGCGCCATGCCCCCAGGCGCATTGGCAATATGGCCAAACTCGGCCAAAAATTGATTCGAGTCCATCAGGCCTCCTCGTCACTAAAGTGATGGGACAGTGCAGCAGACAATTCGCTTTTAAGCTGGTTTTCAGTTTCTTCAATTTCACCTAACAACTTTTTGTATTTCACCAGCAGTTCGTCAGGATCGTGAGTTTCTTCTTCCGGTGCATTGGGGTTTTTTAAATCCAAGTTATAAATCGGCCAGTAAAGACGATCGCCAGTGGCTTGTGCATCACGCGCTTTTAAGCGTAGTCCTTCACTTTTTGTTTTTAAAACTTCGATGTCATCTTCTACGCTTTGGCGCTGGGTTTTGTCGCTGACGCCTTTAATCGAATCACGCAAATCACGGATGCGATTATCCAAAACGCTTGCTTGGTTATTTAAGCTTTCGGCATTCGCCCAATGAGGCGCAGCGGCGGCTTCAGCTTGTTCACGTTTGCTTTTGAAATCGACTTTCCAGGCGAATTCGTTTTCTTCACGGCTAGCAAAGTCATCACTTTCGTCGCCCCACCAATCCTGCTCAGGTTTAAATTCTTCCAAGCGGATAGGTTTGGTTTTGCTGTAGCTTTTGTAGCCCAGTGGGTAAGGGTGTTCGTAAAACCAGATGGAGTCGGTGTGAAAATGTTCGCTGCCGTCGTCTACCCGCGCGCCTTTTGTAAAAAACAACAGGTTGGTTTTAATGGTGGTGTAAGGGGCGAACACGCCTTTGGGCAGACGAATGATGGTGTGTAGTTTGCACTCTTGCAGCAGCAGTTTTTTAAGTGTGCCTTTAATGCCGTCACCAAATAAAAAGCCATCGGGTAGCACCACAGCGGCACGGCCATTTTCTTTTAATAGCTTTTTGATGATCAACGCCATAAACATATCGGCGGTTTCGCGGGTCTTCAAATCCGCTGGGTAGTCGCTGCCTACACCGTCGTCTTCATAGCCACCAAATGGAGGGTTGGTGATGATGCAATCGACCTTTTGGTTTGCACTCCATTCGTTCCAGCCAATGCCTAGAGTGTTTTTGTGTTCGATCTGACTGGGTATATCTATGCCATGCAGAAGCATATTGGTGGTGCACAGTAGGTGCGGCAGCTGTTTTTTCTCGATGCCGCGAATGAGGTCTTCAATAGCGCGTTTGTCTTCGGTGCTGGATTTGTTAGTTATTTGATTGCGCAGGTGATCAATCGCTGCGGTTAAGAAGCCACCAGTTCCACAGGCTGGGTCCATGACGCTATCGCGTTTATCGAGGCGTGGGTTGACACGATCTGCCATAAAGGCGGTGATGGCGCGCGGGGTATAAAATTCACCGGCGTTACCTGCACCGCGCAGATCGTTAAGTAGTTGCTCGTACACATCGCCAATATTGGCACGGGTTTTAAAGTCGTGAAAGTTAATGGCTTCTTCGAGCTTTTCGATTACCGCCAATAATTGAGTGCCAGATTTCATATAGTTGTTGGCGTCTTCAAAGACACCACGAATCACTTTGTGGAGGGCAACTGAAGTTGCATTATCTTTCTCTGCATCGAACACAGGTATTTCCAGCTCTTTTAATGCAGGGAACAGTTGATTGTTCACAAAGCCAATGATGTCGCTAGCGGCTTTTTGTGGGGCTTTTTTACCATCTACACCTGGAACATAAGCTGCCCAGCTTCGCCAGCGGAGCGCCTCTGGTAAAGGCGATTTATAGCTTGTGTCATCGTCTTCCCATTCTTCTTCGCGTTGATCGAATACTTTTAAAAACAGCATCCAAGTTAATTGGCCGAGTCGCTGTGCATCACCATCAACACCATCATCTTTTCGCATGATGTCTTGAATACTTTTAATTGTGCTACTTAAGTTCATTTATTTTCTAATCTCAATCTTTACATGATGACTATGCAGTTAAATCATCTTTATATAATTCGGTTTCTAATTCTTTAATAGCGTTTTGATATTGGTCTACACCGCCAAAAATACCGCGTCGAATCTGGGTTTTACTACCTAACTGATCAAAAGGTGGCAGCTCTAATACTTTAGGGTTTTCAATGTCTTGAACGCCATGTTCAGCAAACTTTTCAACCAACCCTTCAAGTACAGCTTTGGCTTGTTCGCCATATTTCCCAAATACATCACGTTTTTTAACGTTGTCTGCTCGTTCTTTGCGGGTTAAAGGCTTCTGGTTAAACGCTACATGTGCTACTAAGTCGAATACATCTAGCTCTTCACCGTTGGGAATAGCTTGTTGAAGTAATTCTAACTTGATACCTTGCTCTGCCAATTCATCGATTATGGCTTGTTTTTTATCGCTTTCGTTCCAGCGTTTTAAAAAGATATTAAGTGTACCAAAACTCTCTTGTAATGACTGTTCAATTTGGTCTTTTAACAAGACTCTATAATCTTCAGTGATGAGTTTACCATCCGCGTCAAGATACTGAGAGCGCTCTGCGGCTAGGCCAACATCCACATCATCTAAATAAAATTTCTTTTTGGGTTCTCGGATCTCAGAGGGATCTTCTGGCTGTGGCGGCGAATTGTCATCTAGCAGCGTTGAATCACCAGGCGCAATACCTTCTTCAGTTTCTTCTGGCGGAACTACTGGATCATCTTCATTAGGTTCATAAATAATGACGGGTTCACCATCAAAATCAGGATCTGAAAATAGGCGAGTAGCACCCTTGAAGTCCATAATGGTGAAGTAGAGTTTGTTATAGTCTTCTCTTAACCGAGTTCCTCTGCCGATGATCTGCTTGAACTCAGTCATTGAGTTTATGTTTTGGTCTAGAACAATCAGTTTACAGGTTTTAGCATCAACACCAGTTGTTAGTAACTTTGAGGTAGTTGCTATCACTGGGAAAGGTTCGTCGTTATCAATAAAGTAAGATAATTGAGCCTTTCCTTCGTTATCATCGCCAGTAATTCTCATAACGTAGCGGCGATTATTTGCAGCGGCAGGTATAAGTTTGACCAACTCTTGGCGTATTCTTTCAGCGTGATCTTGTTCGTCACAAAACACGATAGTTTTTGCCATTGGATCGGTATTTTCTAAGTATTCCCATACTTTTTTCGCGACGAAACGCGTGCGCTTTTCTAGAATCAGATTTCGGTCGAAGTCTTTAGTATTGTATTGGCGTTGCTCCACTTCTTGGCCGTATTTATCCGTTTTTCCCTTTTCGGGGGTGTAGCCAAGGGCATCAACGTTTGTTGCTATACGAACAACCTTATAAGGTGCTAGAAAGCCATCTTCTATCCCCTGTTTTAGCGAATAGGTGTAAATGGGCTCGCCGAAATACTTGATATTAAATTCAGGATTTATAATTTCGCCATTAACAGGCTTTTTCTCTTTTGGTGTAGCCGTCAAGCCTATGTGTGTAGCGCTTTCGAAATATTTAAGAATGTCATGCCACGCAGAGTCCTCTTTTGCACTGCCGCGATGACACTCATCAATCACAACTAAATCGAAAAAGTCAGCAGGGAATTGACGATAAATCTGCTTCCATTCTTCTTTACCGGTAACTGCTTGGTAAAGAGCAAGGTATATTTCGTAATTCTTCTTTGCTTCTCGATTGGTAACTTTATGCATCACCTCGCCGAATGGTGCAAAGTCTTGTTGCATTGTCTGGTCAACCAAGATGTTGCGATCTGCCAAGAATAAGATTCGCTTCTTCGTTTTTGATTTCCATAGTCGCCAAATAATTTGAAACGCGGTATATGTTTTACCTGTTCCGGTCGCCATAACAAGAAGGATTCTATTTTGCCCTTTGGCAATCGCTTCGATTGTTCTGTTGATGGCAACACGCTGATAGTACCTAGGTTCTTTCCCACTCCCATCACTGTAATAGGGTTGAGAAATTATCGATTCAGATGACTCTGTTGTTAAGCCTTTCCACTGTTGATAAATTGGCCATAACGACTGTAACGTTGGAAATTCGTCGAGACTTAACTCTCTTTCTACAGGTGATGTAAGACCTGTTCTGTCATGAAAAAGAAATCCATCGCCATTGCTGCTTATAGCGAATGGAATATCTAGCATCTCCGCATAGCTAAGAGCTTGTTGCATCCCATGTCCAATGGATAGTGAATTCTTTTTAGCTTCAATTACGGCGATTGGAAGATTAGGCTTTGCATATAGGATGTAATCTGCTCTCTTAGGGCCACCTTTTTTTTCGGGGTTTTTAACGCGGGCTGCCAGTCGACCTTTAACCATCACACGACCATCAGTAAGTTTTACTTCTTCTCGAAATTGACTTTGTTTCCAATCCGCCTTTTCAATTGCAGGTGTTATATATTTGGTACAAATATCTCTTTCTGATAGTGCTTTTTTATCCATGATGGCGCCTCAATCCTTTATCCTTCGAAGAATTCTTCGTCTATTTTTTTCAGGTGCAATACCTGTTCGTCACGGCTGCCGATGTTGTATCGCAGCATGAGCTTCGCTAATTCAGTGCCGTTGATAAGTACAATGCGAGTACCTAAATTTTGTGCTGTCTCGATGGCTGATGCGGTGAACTCAGAAGTAGTAATAAAAATACCTTTCTGCGCTTTTTTAAGATTTAGCGCTCCAAAGAAGTCTCGGATGTCACCAGCACTTACCTTATTGCCTTCGGCATAACGTTTGGCTTGGATGTAGATTTGATCAACACCCAGTGGGTCTTGGTCTATAACGCCATCTACGCCATTGTCGCCTGTTTTACCTAGCGCATGTGCTGCACCTTCGCCTGTTCCGCCGTAGCCCATGGCGACGAGTAGCTCAATTAATAGGTCTTCAAAAAAAGCAGGGGAGACTTTGCGGGTTCTATCGAGAATATCTTGCGCTAGAGCATCGTTAATCTTTTTGTAGGCAGCTCTTAGCGCTTCATCAGGGGTAATGTCTTTGTCTGACTCTAAATCAATGCTAGGGGCATCTGATTCATTTGTCTTTTGCTTAAATGCGACAAATTCATCAAATTGCTTGAGATAGTCATTATTAATTTTAACACTCGGATCTTGCAACGCTGATATACCACGAGCGGTGATCACAAAATGTGCGCGTCGTGTGGTTTCAAGCAAGCCTGCTTTGGTTAGGTAAGTCCTAGCCCAACCAACACGGTTATCAAGAATAGATTGTCTGCCGCTTGGCAGTGTCTCTTCACGTTCAGCTTCAGATAGACAGAACTTATCAGCTAACTGATTTATTACATCGCGCAACCTAACTTCTTTGCCATCAGCTTGATGAGCTATTTCTAGAAAGGGGCGCATGAATTCTTGATAACTAGGGATCATATAACGTCCTTATTTATTCTTTTGGTTGAGGACTCTTTTGTTCTTCAATCCACTTTTCCAAATCTACGCGCTTAAAGCGCCAACTTCCACCCACCTTAAAACCGGGCAATTTACCTTCACTTGCAAGACTATATGCCGTCTTTCATTTAGCTTTAGGTAGGTGGCGATCTCTTGAATGGTCAAACTATCATCGGCCACGTTTAATCTCTGTATTTGAACAAATTGATAGTATGAGAAAATGGAGGAGTAAGCAATTGATCGCGACTGATCTTAATCGGCTTTTTTGCTGGTTTTATGATTTATGAAATAGGAATTAGCTCTTTCTTTTTCCTAACCCTATTACCAACCTAAAACCAACCCTATGCTGTTAGCACCAGCACCAGCACCAGCACCAGCACCAGCACCAGCACCTAGCACAGTAGGCGTGAAATTTATTTCCCGCGATGTCTACTCGCAATTCGCTAACTCCCCCCAAAACCAGTTACTTTGTTTTCGATCATTGCGCTATAAGGTGCTCAAATCTATACTTTTTGTATCGATCTTGATTAACAATATCAGCACTTTATAAGCGAATGGAAAATCTGAACATAGCCATGGCTGGGCTAACCGCCATTATCCTTTTTATTTTTGGGCTTGAGAACTTTTCTCGGGAAATTGAAAGTATATCGGGGGAGCGCTTTCGTAAATCGTTAAGTCGCGCGACTAACATTCCTATTTTTGGGGTGCTAATTGGTGCTGTGGTGACGGCCTTTATTCAATCGAGTTCTGCGACGTCGGTTATCACCATAAGCCTGGTTAATGCGGGTGTGTTAACGTTTAAAAATAGTGTCGGTATTATTTTTGGTTCAAATGTGGGCACTACTATAACGGCTCAGCTGGTGGCTTTTAAGCTGACTGTATTTGCTCCTGTGATCATTATTATTGGCTTTTTTCTGTCGCTGACTCGCAATCGCTTTTCTATTTTTGGTAAGGCGATTTTCTATTTCGGTTTTGTGTTTTTTAGCCTTAACCTTATTTCTTCATCACTTGCGCCATTACAAAACAACCCTGCATTAATTGAGATTTTAACGCAGCCGCAAAACCCACTTTTAGCGATTTTAGTGGGCTGTGTATTTACTGCTATGGTGCAGTCGAGTTCGGTGACTACAGGGCTTGCCATTGTTTTTACTCAGCAAGGTATTTTGGGGCTTGAGAACGCGGTACCCATTATTATGGGGGCGAATATTGGTACCACAGCAACTGCAATGATCTCGGTGTTTGGTATGGATATCGCAGCAAAGAAAGCAGCGTTGAGCCACCTGTTGTTTAATGTGGGTGGGGTGCTTTTGTTTCTGCCTTTCATTTTATTGTTTGGTGATAAGTTAAGTGAAATTACGCTTGATCCCGCTGTCGCACTGGCAAACATCCACTTTATTTTTAATGTGGTTGCTAGTTTAGTTTTTATTGTTTTTGTTAACCCTTTTACGCGCTTTGTTGATTTTCTGCTTGGTGAAGGAAAAATGGACTTTGAACGCCTTGAATTGCCCACCTACCAAGAAGACGAAGAGTTTCAGCATGTCGTCGATAAGTTAGAATCAGGTAACCAACAACTGCTTAACTTCTTAAAAGAAAACTATAATCAGGTCACGCTGAGCTTAGAGACCAACTACAAAGGTATTCAAGATACAGCACAAAAACGCTTAGAATATGTCAGCTTTGTTGAGAAGGAATACATCACTTATTTCACTACTATTGTTAGTAAAATCAATGATGAAGAGCAGTCACGAGAGTTAATGCTGCAAATTAACCGTTTTGATTATTTGTTCCAAATTCATGATTCCATCATTGATCTGTTTGAAAGCAAGCGGATTATGAATGAACAATTTATTGAATTAGAGAGCGATATTTTGATTATGATCCGCGAACTTTCGAGTGATACGCTGACCTTGTTCACCCATACCAGCGAGAATTTAGAACAACCTAAAAATGACGAAATAGATAAAGCAGCTAGGTTATTGCAACTGCATCTGAATCAGGCGCAGCGTAAGTTATTAATGCTACTTGCTGATACCAACCGAAAAGATGCCGGTACGCTGACAAATTTCGTCACCTATTCTCAGCGCCTCAAAGATAAACTGCTGAACTTACATAAAATGTATTCACGCAAAAATGCCGAGTTGTAAGTTGGGTAGGGCGGAGCGAAACTCGATAAGTTAGCGAGTTTCGAGGGGAAAGAGGGAGCTATCAGTTTTCATCTATCAGATTGAAAGTTAACGAGTTTCGAGTTGTAGGAGGCGTTTTAACGCCGAACAGGTAACAGCGGGTTTACCCCGTGTTCTTAGATTAAATTGTTCATGGTTAAAACCATTCCTACGCGATATAAAATCGTTGCTACAATATTGCTCACTTGCACCTACTGAATCAAACTCACTTGCTTTACATACGTGTCGGTTTGCAAACCAAAGTGGCCGAGAACATAGGTGTAGGTGGCATTTTCATTCCATAATCGGCTGCTGTGAATGCCGTACACATAGCAAGTGCCAGTTGAGCAGACGATTTGATCAGAGTAGCTCTTTATGGAATACACTTTATCGCCTAATGCTTCTCCATAAATACTATTTAATAATGGACTGCCAACCGATAAGCCATAGGAACCACATGTGTTATTCCACACATTATATGGGTAAACACCACAACTAAGTAGGCCGCGCGCAGCACCTGCAACACCAACAAAGGTATCGACATCTGATGCCATGCCTAGCTTATAAATTTGCTGGGCTGCGAGTGTAACCCCCATTGAATGGCCGATAATATCGATCTTACCTGTGCAAGATTGATTGATTGCAGTAAGAATAGCGTTACGTACGGGTGTTTCTTCACTGCCGTTATGATCGTTGCAACTCGCGCAAGATTTAGAGCCCCAATCTGGGGTGAAAATTTCACTGTCGACATACCCTTTTCGTTTTAATTCGTTGATTGTGTTATTCCAACTTGAAGGGGATGCGGTATTACCATGTACCAGTATAACGTTATCTCTACATGCTGCAAAAGCAGTTGTGCTCATACCTGCGCATAGCGCAATCATCGTCAATAGGCGTTTCATTGTGTGTTCTCCTGTTTAACATTTAATTTACAACGTATGAAATTTAAACAGGGCTGGATATAGTACTTTCGTGCAGCGATACTATTTCGCATTGTGCAATGTATACCGTTTTATTTTGCTAGCACTGTAGGCGTGAAATTTATTTCGCGCGATGAACTTGTTCGGCGTTAAAACGCCTCCTACGACTCGAATCTCGACCCTTTTTTTTCTCCTAAAATCTAATAATTTGTACTTAAAAAACGCACAAAAGTTAAATTATTGTAAATTTACTCTTGCTTTCGTACCTGTTTGGTCTATGTTTTTGGTCGGAGGTCACTCCTCCAACCTGATAGATATAATTACAATCAACAGGAACACACATGAAAATAAAAACACTCTCACTAGTGCCAGCTTTAATGTTGGCAGCGGGTATCAGCCACAGTGCTTTTGCTGCGCAAGGAGTCGCATTTGTGCACGGTACAGGCCAGCAAAGCGATGCGTATAATGACTATTGGACAGGCAGCTTTGTCGACACGGTTCGCCAAGGTTTACCAAACAGTAGTAATTACACGGTCATTAATTGTGATTTTGATCAGTACATGTGGGCAGATGCGGCATCTGGCTGTTTAGCAGGGCAGCTCACTACATTTATCAATAATAAAAACATTACTGATTTAACTCTGATCACCCATTCTAATGGCGGTAATGTGGTGCGTTGGATTTTATCTAACCCAACATGGGATAGCCGTTATCCAAATATTATTAACAAAGTCACGCGTACCATTGCTCTGGCTCCTTCAAGTGGTGGTACGCCGTTGGCAGATGCAGTTATTGCGGGTAATTCGTTCGAGCAAAGTTTAGGTTGGCTTTTAGGCTACGGCAGCGATGCAGTAAAACAACAGCAGGTATCTTGGATGGCGTCGTATAACGCACAGTGGTTGTATGGCACACCAAACCGCCCAAGTTTACCGTCTCGATTCGAGACCGTGGTGGGCAGTGATGTTGAATCAGCGGTATGGGATAGCGACAGCTATTGCGGTGGTTATCAAAATCAAGTGGGCCTTGAAGTAACACAAAACTGGTTAGACAGCTGTTCAGATGGCTTTTTAAATTGCAGTTCTCAGTCGTTAGCTGGGGTGGTGTGGTTTACCGATAAATCACGAACTAAAGGCAGTGAACCTTTAAGTCATCAGCAAAGCCGACGCAACTGCTTTGGTTTGCCAGACATGCTTAAAAATCGAATTTAGGAGCCACTATGATTAATAAGTTAACTACACTTGCAGCCGCAATTATGCTTGTAAGCAACGCAGCACAAGCTAATGAGCAAACGGTTTATCAGTTTCCTCAAGTTCAACCAGCATTGAGCGCTCAACTTGAAACACTAGAGAAAGACAGCGTTGAGTATTGGCAGAAAGTTTCGGGTAAAGAGCTTAAGCGCGGCGTGCCAGTATTTGTAAACCAAGCTGATAACTTTATTCGCATTGCGCCAAAAGCACGTTTTGATAACGGCGAAGTATTTAAGCCCCATGGCCTTCAGCTTGATAAGTTGTCGGTGCGTGATGACAACTTTAGACAAATGCCAATGCAAACTATGGTTGCACAAGAACAAATGGAAAATGCAGGGTTTAGCGATGGCAGCGTTGGATTAAAGCTTGGTCAGGTAAATGGCAAAGCAATGTTAAGAACAAGCCAAGATCTTAACGACAACGACACCTACTTGCTGCATGTGATCGAGAAAGGCTCGAGCAATGCTTTACATGCTAAATCGCAGTTTAAAGTAAAAGATCAGCAACAACGTGTTGCTATGCAGCTAAGTATGGGTAAAAAGCGCTTTAAAGATAGTGATGTGAAGTTAACGCTTTCAAGTCCTGATGGCGAAAAGCTAGATGTACGTTACGAAAATGGTGAAGCCGTATTTAATTACCCGCTTGAAACCTTAGGTGCAATAAATGGTTACTATGAGCTTGAGGCCAACGTAGACACTAAAGTGAATGGTCAAACGGTAAAACGCTCTATAAAAATGCCGTTTGTGCATAGCTCACAAACCATCAGTATGGATAAAGCCAAAGTAACAGCGCTTGGCAATAATAAATACCAAGCCAAGGTACCGGTGCAAGTGACAGACTCAGGTCGCTACGCCATTCGTGCAACCTTAACTGGCAAAGGCGATAAAGGTGAGCGCATCAAACTAGCAACGGTTGAAGTAGCAAAACAGATTGATAGCTATGATAGTTTCACCATGCCTTTTGCGGTCACCAAGGCAGCCAAAGCCCCATATGAGCTGGTGGATATTGAACTTACCGACCAAACGCGAATGTTAAAATTTGCTGGGGAGTAAAGGATAGCTCTTATTGTATGTTGGGTGGAGCGAAGCGAAGCCCAACAAGTTAGCGAGTTACAGGGTAAAGTTTGCGAGATATGCGAGATAAGAGTGTAGGCGTTTTTACGCCGAACCGGTAGCAGCGGGTTTACCCCGCGTAATTTACGGTTTATCTCCGTGTAGCGCGAATCGGCTCGGTGAACTCTATGGTTCAATTTATTTTTGATGCACAGAGAGAAGAGAATGAGTAACCCACAAAACCACCAAATTTGTTTTTAATAATCCCTCTAAAGCGCAGCGCCTCTTATCCTCTTTGTGACTATTATTTTTAAATGCTGTTTTTCTCTGTGTAGCGTGAAGCGGCTCGGTGCACTCCTTGGTTCAATTTGTTTTTTCACAAAGAGAAGAGAATGAGAAGTGAATGAGATATACCAAAAGAGTATTTTATTTTTCCTCTAAAGCGCAGCGCCTCTTATCCTCTATGTGACTATTATTTTTAAATCCTGTTTATCTCTGTGTAGCGCGAAGCGCCTCGGTGAACTCTGTGGTTCAATTTGTTTTTGCACAGAGAGAAGAGAATGAGTAACCCACAAAACCACCAAATTTGTTTTTAATAATCCCTCTAAAGCGCAGCGTCTCTTATCCTCTTTGTGAATATTATTTTTTAAATGCTGTTTTTCTCAGTGTAGCGCGAAGCGCCTCGGTGTACTTATATGGACTCCCCGTTTTTTGTCAACGGAGTATTTATTAAATAAAGATTAGATGCTGGCTTATATACGGACTCTATTTGGGGAGCTACCCCTGGTCACTTTAATGTATTCGCCCCTTTATGACT